>ERZ835109.44-NODE-44-length-135425-cov-10.200074_pt1 | contig 135425 bp, 107 predicted proteins | sample MGYA00519946_ERZ835109 | MGnify/ENA primary metagenome ERZ835109 (study PRJEB31850, sample SAMEA3708771) | human gut metagenome | biome: human gut; feature: human-associated habitat; material: faeces | place: China | collected 2014 ...
TTCTAAAAGCGCCTCTTAAATAATATTAACCGTCCAACTTTTTGGGGGCATATCACTGCGGGGCGTTTTTTTTATAAAACATTCAAAAGCAAACATCTAAAATTTTTATTTTTTCCTCCCCAAAAGCATTCGTTTAAAATTTCAGATTATCCCCACAATCTTCTCCTGCAAAAAAGAGGAATCATAAATCATAAATCTACAATTAAAATATGGCTTTTAAAAAAACGTTAAAATAATTTTTGGAGATCATTTGTGTGTAAAATAAATTATTTTTACAAAGTGTAGCAATTATAATTTTAAATATAATATTATGAACCTATTTCGAACATTAATCACAGTTGCAGTCGTGTGTCTGGCATCCTGGACTGCCATGGCTCAGGAAAATGCATTATGGATGCGTTATCCGGCTATTTCTCCGGATGGAAAAACAATCGCATTTAATTACAAAGGAGACGTTTACCTCGTAGGCAGCGAAGGCGGACGTGCCACTCAATTAACAACAAACCCGGCTTATGACGGTTATCCCGTATGGTCTCCGGACAGCAAAACTATCGCGTTCGCTTCCGACAGGGCCGGCAGTATGGACGTATATACCGTACCCGTAACAGGAGGTTCTCCAACCCGCCTGACCTGGAACTCGGCTTCCGAAACTCCGGTTGCATTTACCCCGGACGGCAAGAAAATACTGTATCGTGCCAACTTCCTGCCGGATGCACAATATACCCAATTTCCGAGCGGCAGCCAAATCTATGCCGTATCTGTAAAGGGCGGAAGACCGGAACAATTTCTGACTTTCGATGTATACGATATACAATTCAATAAGGCCGGAGATAAAATCATCTATCATGATTATAAAGGATATGAGGACAACTGGCGTAAGCACCATACCTCTTCCGTTACACGCGACATCTGGTTACACGACTTAAAAACCGGTAAATTTACAAACATAACCGACAAAGAAGTAGAAGATCGTAGCCCGGTATTCAGCGATGACGAGCAAAGCATTTATTTCCTAAGCGAGCGCTTCGGAGACTTCAATGTATGCAAACTGGCATTGAACAATCCGACCGAAGTCAAACAAATCACGAAGCATTCGAAACACCCGGTACGCTTTTTATCCAAAGCAAACGACGGTACTCTCTGTTACTTTTTCAATGGAGAAATCTATACCTTAAAAGATGGCCAGCAACCTAAAAAACTGAATATACAAGTTGTTACCGACCAGTTGGAAGCAGAATCCAGATTGAATAATCTGCCTTACGGAGCCCGTGAAATGGCATTATCGCCCAATGGTAAAGAAGTTGCTTTTATCGTGAGAGGAGATGTTTTCGTTACCTCTGTTGAATATCCGACAACCAAACGTATCACAAACACAGCCAGCCAGGAACGCTCCGTAAGCTTCTCTCCGGATGGCCGTACATTGGTATATGCAGCCGAACGGGATGGCAACTGGAATATATACACGGCTTCCCTGACCGACAGCACGGACAAATCATTTACGTATGCTAAAGATATCAAGGAAGAACAGATTACGAAAGGCAAAGACGCTTGTTTCGAACCGGCATTCTCTCCGGACGGAAAAGAAATCGCTTATCTGGAAAACCGGACGACCCTAAAAGTAATCAACCTGAAAAGTAAAAAATCCCGGACAGTACTCGACGGGAAATACAACTACTCTTATTCCGACGGCGATCAATGGTACCAATGGTCTCCGGACGGCAAATGGATACTGGCCAATTATTTCGAAAAAGGAGGCTGGCAAAACAGAGATGTTGCCTTGGTAAAAGCCGACGGTAGCGGGGAAATCCACAACCTGACCAATAGCGGATATTCGGATGCCAGTCCCAAATGGATGATGGACGGCAAAGCAATCATCTGGTTCTCGGACAGAGCCGGTTACCGCAGCCACGGTAGTTGGGGTGCCTACTATGACGTGTATGCCCTGTTCCTCGATCCGGAAGCTTACGATGACTTCAAAATGAGTAAGGAAGAAGCAGCCCTGGCCAAAGAAGAAAAAGCCCTCCAAAAGAAAGAAGAAGAAAAGAATAAAAAAGACGACAAAAAAGGGAAAAAAGACGATAAAAAGGAAGACAAGAAAGACAGCAAAAAAGAGGAGGTCAAATTACCCGAGCTTAAAATGAACCTGGATAACCTGGAAGATCGCATTGTACGCCTGACGATCAATTCTTCCAATCTGGGAGATGCCGTGCTGACAAAAGACGCAACCAAATTATACTACCTGACCAGCTTCGAAGGCGGATACGATTTGTGGGTTCGCGACTTCAAAGAAGGCAGCACCAAAATATTAGCCAAGCTGAACAAATGGGGCGGTTCTCTGGAAATGGACAAGGAAGGTAAAAACCTTTATATGTTATCCGGCGGACAGATCAGCAAAATAAACATCAGCAACGGACAAAGCAAACCGGTCACCTACAATGCCGAATTCGAACTGAAAAAACCCCAGGAAAGAGAATACATTTTCAATCACGCATGGCAACAAGTCGTTGATAAATTCTATGATCCGGCACTTCACAATGTAGACTGGAATTTCTACAAAAAAGAATATGCCCGCTTTTTACCGCATATCAACAACAACTATGATTTTGCAGAAGCTTTAGGCGAATTATTGGGAGAATTGAATGCCTCACATACCGGCGCCCGCTATTATGCCTATGGTAATGCACCTCAGACAGCCGTTTTGGGAGCATTCTACGATCCGACATACAAAGGCGACGGTTTGAAGATCAAGGAAGTGATCGAAAAAGGTCCGCTGACTAAAGCCGAAACCAAAATCAAAGCCGGAGTCGTGATCGAGGAAATCAACAATCAACCGATCAAAGCCGGTGAAGACTATTTCAAATTATTTGAAAACTTAACAAACAAAAGAGTATATCTGAAACTTTACGATCCTGATACCAAAAAACACTGGCACGAATATGTAAAACCGATTTCTGCCGGTGCAGAAAAAGGATTGCTTTATGACAGATGGGTAAAACAACGGAAAGAACTTGTTGAGAAATTATCCGGAGGTAAAATCGGATATGTACATATCAAAGGCATGAACAGTGCAAGTTTCCGGGAAGTTTATTCCGAAGTTTTCGGACGTTACCGGAATAAGGAGGCCATCATTTTAGATACCCGCTTTAACGGTGGCGGCTGGTTACACGAAGACCTGGTAAACATGCTCAGCGGAAAGAAATTTGCTGAATTTGTTCCCCGCGGTCAATATATCGGTCAGGATCCGTTCGCACAATGGACGAAACCGTCAGCCGTTATCATGAGCGAAAGCAATTACAGTAATGCACACGGTTTCCCCTGGGTATACAAAGAATTGAAACTCGGTAAGCTGGTCGGAATGCCGGTTCCGGGCACGATGACCGCCGTTTGGTGGGAAACCCAGCAAGACCCGACACTTGTATTCGGTATTCCGGAAGTCGGAATGAAAGACAACCAGGGACGTTTCCTGGAAAATCTGCAATTGGAACCGGATATCCGTGTTAACAATGACCCGGCTTCTGCCATTCAGGGACGTGACCTGCAATTGGAAGCAACAGTCAAATCACTGTTAGAAGAGATCAAATAAAAGATCAGACTAATTGTAAAAATTATAAATCGGATTACGCGGCTAAAGCCGCATAATCCGATTTTTTTTAAAAAAGAAATACACCTGCTTTCTCGCAAGCCTGCCGCACTTCATCCGGCCACAAGCCTGCCTGCACTTCTCCGATATGGCATTTCTGCAACAACAACATGCACAAGCGGGATTGACCGATCCCTCCTCCCATTGTCTGGGGCAAACTTCCCTCCAACAATAAAGAATGAAAAAACAATTTTTTCCGTTCTTCACATCCCCGGATTTCCAATTGCCTTTCCAAAGCTTCCGGATTGACCCGTATCCCCATCGATGATATTTCAAAAGCCGACTGCAACACCGGATTCCAAACCAATATATCTCCGTTCAAACCGGGTAAACCGTTCTCCAGCGTCGACCAATCGTCGTAATCCGGAGAGCGGTCGTCATGTATTGTTCCATCGCTTAAAGCACCCCCGATTCCACAGATAAAGACCGCCCCGTATTCCTTTGTAATAGCTTGCTCCCGCTGTTTCGGCGTTGCTTCCGGATAACGCTTCCGCAGTTCTTCCGCATGTATAAATGTGATCTGCTCCGGTAAAAAAGGAGTCAGCACAGGAAATTGTTCGCTCAACAAAAATTCCGTCCGTTTCAAAGCAGCATATATCCGGCGTACACAAGTATATAAACGTTCCACCGTACGCTCCTCCGGAGTAATGACCTTTTCCCAGTCCCATTGATCGACATAAACGGAATGGATATTACTGACAGCTTCATCCGGCCGTAACGCATTCATATCCGTATAAATACCCAAACCGGGGGAAATGTGGTGCCGCCACAAAGCATACCGTTTCCATTTGGCCAAAGACTGTACAATCTCTGCTTTTTTACCTCCCAACATGCGGGCCTGAAAGCTGACAGGAGCCTCCGAACCATTTAAATTGTCATTCAGACCTTTTCCAGAAGGGACCGCCAAAGGCGCTGTAATACGCCGCAATTTCAATTCCGCAGCCAAAGCCAGTTGAAAAGTGTCCTTTACAAATTTAATAGCATGTTCCGTTTGCCAAACGTCGAGCTGAGAGCAATAATCCTGTGGTAAAAATAATTGTTTCATGTGTTTTATCGGTTTAAAGCCAGAAACCGGAAAAATAAAATACAAATTGTAGATTTACGATTTTAGATTAAAAAATCTGATAACGAATCAGGTTACCGGGTAATTTAAAATTTACAATCTAAAATTTACAATTCAGACGAATCTTTTTATTGCAGATTTATGATTTACGACTCCTCTTTTTTGCAGGAAAGGATTGTAAGTCCAATCTAAAATCGTAAATCTGAAATCATAAATCCGTCTTGCTGTTCTTTTAACTTCCGAATCTGACTTTCATTACAAAAAAAAGCCTTCCCGAAAAAGGAAGGCTATATAAAATTATATATCAAAATACACTGCTATCGATAATAACCTCCCCCTTGCAATCGATTATAATTATAATTGCAATTATTAAAAAGAAGATTATTATTCAGATTTCTCATGGTCGTTCCACTGTTTCGGAACAAAAATAGAAGATAATCGCAAATAAAAAAAGAAGATTCCAAAAAAATATTTTTAGCCTTCGGGATTCGGGCGAAAAGGACTATCTTTAACATGCTAAAGCCAACGATTTAATTGTAGATTTCAGATTTACGATTTTAGATAAAAAAATCTGATAACGAATCAGGTTCCTGGCAATTTAAAATTTACAATCTAAAATTTACAATTTATATGAACGATACATCTAAAACGCCCAAAAAATGATATCCAAACACATACACGTTATCACATTATTCACACTTCTCTCACTGCTTCTGTTTTCCTGCAAAGAGAAAAAACAAGACAGACATATCGTTACGGTAAGCATCCTTCCTCAAAAATACTTTGTAGAAAGAATTGCCGGCGACTACTTGCAAGTAAATGTCATGGTTCCCCCCGGAATGAATCCGGCAACCTGCGATTTGAATACCGGACAACTGAAAAAGTTATACGATAGCGACTTATGTTTTGCCATCGGCTATCTTCCCTTTGAAACCACCCACCTTTATCCGGCACTCTCAAATCGTCCCGATATCCCGCTTATCCGGCATTCAGACTCATTGCAACTGATCGCAGGAAGCTGCAATCACGATCACCACGATCACACACACGAAGGCGGCGTAGATCCTCATGTATGGCTCTCTCCGCACTATGCAAAATCTATCGGGAGAGATATTTACCGTACATTATCCGAAAAATATCCTGAAAAACAGCAAGAATTTTTAGCCAACTACAAATTACTTGAACAGGACATCGACAAAATTGCGCATTCAGCCGATAGCATACTGTCAGAAAAAAAACACAAAACTTTTCTGATTTACCACCCGGCACTGACCTATTTTGCCCATGACTACAACATGGAACAGATCTCGATCGAGCATGAAGGGAAAGAACCGGACCCCAGGCACCTGAAAGAAATCATGGATACGGCAAAAGAAAAAGACATTCATGTCATTTTTATTCAAAATCAATTCGATATCAGCAACGCCCAATCGATAGCCAAAGCCATCGGAACCGATATCATCCCGATCGATCCGCTAAACGAAGACTGGCTTGCTGAAATGCAAAAATTACTGCAAATTTTTCAGGAAAAACTAAACTAGATTCAGTATACATTCATTCCATTTTTTTCCCAAAAAATAGAAATTGATTTGCGCGTATAATCCAAAACCGTAAATCCGAATTTACAATTAAAACAGCATGTCGACAATACTCGAATTAAAAAATATCACTGCCGGATATGAAGGTATCCCAGTTCTGAAAGAAGTAAATCTAGCCATAAAAGAACAGGATTTCATCGGAATAATCGGCCCGAACGGTGGAGGCAAAACGACTCTTTTAAAAGTCATTTTAGGCCTTCTGAAACCTTTCAGCGGAGACATTCATTACTACGTTTCCAAAACGAATCTCTTCGGTTACCTTCCCCAAAACAGCCAGTTCGACCGCCGCTTCCCGATCAGTGTCAGAGAAGTCGTAATGTCGGGACTGATGTCTGAAAAAAAATTGTACCGCTATTATTCCCGTCAGGACAGGATAAAAGCCGACGAATTACTGATAAAATACGGCATGGGAGACTACAGCAAAGCTCCCATCGGAGAACTTTCGGGAGGACAAATGCAACGGGTGTTTCTATGCCGGGCAATTATTTCATCTCCCCGTATCCTGATTCTGGACGAACCGACGACCTATGTGGACAGTAATTTCGAAAAAGAATTCTATACCATACTGAAAGAACTAAACAAAACCCTCAGCATTGTCATGGTCTCGCACGATCTGGGAACCATTTGCTCGTACGTAAAAACAATTGCCTGTGTCAATCACGGTTTACATTACCACCAGTCGAACCTCATCAGCACGGAGCAATTGCAATCTTATAATTGCCCCATCGAGCTGATCTCCCACGGTCCTGTCCCCCACCGGGTACTGACAGACCACTCCGATAAGAACTGTAACTGTAACAAATCCTAAACCTCAGCCATTAATCGCTTCCATTGCCATGCTCGAATTCCTAAAATACGATTTTTTTCAAAATGCCTTGCTCAGTACCGTCCTGATCGGTATCAGCTGCGGACTGGTCGGCACCTACATTGTTGCCAAACGGATGGTGTTCATCAGCGGCGGAATTACCCACGCTTCTTTCGGAGGCCTGGGCTTTGCCTACTTCATCGGTATTTCACCCTTATTGGGAGCCGCCGTATTTTCAATCGCAACGGCCATCGGCATACTTTTTCTTGCCGAAAACAAAAAAATACGGGAAGATTCTTTAATCGGCATTTTCTGGTCGGCCGGAATGGCCATCGGAGTACTCTTTATCTACCTTACTCCCGGATATGCTCCCAACCTGATGTCCTACCTCTTCGGCAACATACTGACGGTTACCTGGGGACAAATTCTCCTTTCCGTCTTGCTCTGTCTGGTGATTATTGTTTTCTTCGTATTGTTCTACCGTCCGCTGTTCTATATTGCTTTTGACAAAGAATACAGCCGTACGCACAACGTACATGTCAACCGCATTGATGTTGCCATTATGTTGATTATTGCCCTATGCATCATATTGTGTATGAAATTAGCCGGTATCATTTTAGTTATCTCCTACCTGACACTGCCTCAGGCTATTGCCGGCACTTATTACAAAAATTTCAAGCAACAATTGATCGCTTCCTCTATAATCAGTGCTATCGGGTCGGTAATCGGGCTCTTCGTGTCGGCGGCATTGAATACCCCTTCAGGAGCTACAATTGTCGTATGCTTTTTACTATTTTTTCTCCTGGCCTGGCTGGGAAAGAAAATCTGGAAATCGTAAATCTAAAATCTGCAATTAAAACGTTCTTTTTTGCCTGAAGATTTGTTAGCTTTGCAGACGGAACTTTATATTTAAAAATTTAAAACGTTTGAGATATGAATTATGACCTGATCGTCATCGGAAGTGGTCCTGGCGGATATGTAGCAGCAATCCGGGGAGCCCAGTTAGGGATGAATGTTGCTGTAATCGAAAAAGCCGAGATCGGAGGTATATGCCTGAATTGGGGATGTATTCCGACCAAATCCCTTCTAAAATCGGCACAAGTACTCGATTATGCCCGTCATGCAGAAGACTACGGCGTGAAAATAGAAAATACGCAACCGGATTTCAGTGCCATTATAGCCCGTAGCCGGGGTGTTGCGGAAAAAATGAGTAAAGGCATTCAATATCTTTTCAAAAAAAACAACATCACCGTTATTGAAGGACAAGGAAAATTAACGGCAGATAAAAAAGTAGAAGTAACGGCAAACGACGGTGCAAAACAAATCTACGAAGCCAAACATATTATCCTCGCTACAGGAGCACGCTCCCGCCAGCTTCCGGCTATTCCGCAAGACGGCAAGCGCATCATCGGCTATCGGCAGGCTCTTACCCTGGATCATTTGCCGGCTTCCATGCTGGTTGTCGGTTCCGGAGCCATCGGTTCTGAATTGGCCTGGTTTTACAATGCAATGGGTACAAAAGTTACTTTAGTCGAATTTATGCCAAACGTATTACCGATAGAAGACGAAGAAGTATCGAAACAGATCGGACGTTCCTTCAAAAAAGCCGGTATCGAAGTCATGGTGAAATCATCTGTCGAAAGCGTCGATAACAGTGGCGAATTATTAAAAGTAAACATTCGCAACAAAAAAGGAGATATAGAAGTCCGGGAGGCCGAAATCGTATTGTCTGCCGTAGGTATTGCGCCTAATATTGAAAATATCGGTCTGGAAGAATTGGGTGTCGAAACGGAAAAAGGCAAAATCAAAGTCGACGATTACTATCGCACCAACATCGCCGGAGTCTATGCCATCGGAGACATTGTCCACGGACCTGCTTTAGCCCACGTAGCTTCAGCAGAAGCCATTTGCTGCGTTGAGAAAATTGCCGGCCTGGAAACCGAATCTATCGATTACGGCAACATCCCCGGATGTACTTATACAACCCCGGAAGTCGCTTCCGTCGGTCTGACCGAAGCCAAGGCCCTGGAAGCCGGCTATGAGTTACGCATCGGAAAATTTCCTTTCACAGCTTCAGGTAAAGCAAGTTCAGCAGGCGCCAATGACGGATTCGTCAAACTGATCTTTAATGCAAAAGACAATACCTTATTGGGTGCCCATATGGTCGGTGCCAATGTAACGGAAATGATAGCAGAACTGGTATTGGCCCGTAAAGCAAAAGTCTCCGCACATCAATTGATTAAAACGGTACATCCTCACCCGACAATGAGCGAAGCCGTTATGGAAGCTGCCGCTGCCGCTTATGACGAAGTAATACATCTATAAAACCATTAAATATTTTTACATGAAAAAGACTTTATTAATTGCAGCCTTAAGCCTTAGTTGTTCCGGAATTTTCGCCCAGGCAATCGAAGGCAAGGATTTGCAGGAAATTCAAGCCTCGTTTAAAAAAGATACTCCTACGCGCGCTTTACAAAACATCCTTACAGCAGATAAAAATCTGAAAGGGAATGCACTTAACCGTGAACTGCAAGGTAAAATCGACCATTTTTTCAAATACCGTGTAAATGTCAAAGGAATTACGGATCAGCACAGCTCCGGACGCTGCTGGATGTTCACTTCCATGAACGTACTCCGCCCGGAAGTTATGCAGAAATACAACCTGGACAAATTCGATTTTTCCCACAACTATACCTACTTCTGGGATATTTTTGAGAAATCAAACCTATTCCTTGAAAACATCATCTCCACAACCGGAAAAGACATGGAAGACCGGGAAGTATGCGAATATTTCAAATCTCCGGTCGGTGACGGAGGCGTATGGAACTTGTATTACAATGTAGCCCAAAAATACGGTGTCGTACCCCAGGAAGTCATGCCGGAAACCGCACATTCAGACAATACTTCGCAAATGGTGAACATCATCAATGAAAAATTACGATTGGGAGGGTATGAGTTACGGGAAATGGCTGCTGCCGGCAAATCGGCAAAAGAACTGCGGAACACAAAAAAGGAAGTACTGAAAGATGTCTATCGGATACTGGCTCTTTGCCTGGGAGAACCGCCTCATTCCTTTACCTGGAGATTCAAAGACAAAGACGGGAATATCAAAGAATTGGCGAATTACACTCCCATGCAATTCTACAAAGAAATCACTCCCGCTGATTATAACCCGGATAATTACATCATGATTATGAATGATCCGACCCGGGAATATTACAAGATATATGAAATACAAAATTACCGGAATGCCCAGGAAGGCATTAACTGGACTTACCTGAACCTTCCGAACGAAGATATCAAAAAAGCAGCCCTGGCTTCCATAAAAAACAATGAAGCAATGTATGCTTCTTGCGATGTCGGGAAACAACACCAACGGGAAACAGGTATACTCGATCCTGAAATGTACGATTACGAATCCTTACTGGGCGTAAAACTCAAAATGGATAAGAAAGCACGTATACTTACCCGTCAAAGCGGCTCTTCACATGCCATGACATTGATCGGATGTGATACAGATGCAAATGATCAGCCCGTAAAATGGGAATTTGAAAACAGTTGGGGAAGTGCAAGCGGTAACCACGGTTATCTGACCTTCACAGACGACTGGTTCGATGATTATATGTTCCGTATCGTTATCCACCGGAAATTCTTAGATGCCAAAGCCATAGAAGCTCTCAAACAAAAACCGGTGCAATTGCCCGTGTGGGATTATATGTTTTAAAAACAGAAATAGAAACAGAAATGGCCAAAAGCCGGGAAATTCCCAGGCTTTTGGCCATTCTGTTCTAACTCACCCCATCTGTTTTCAACCTTCCTTCGTCAACAAAACCGTTGCATAAGCCGATACACCTTCCTCCCTCCCTTCAAAGCCGAGCTTTTCCGTTGTCGTTGCTTTTACAGACACATCTTCGGGAGCTACTTGCATAACAGCAGCCAAAGTGTGTTGCATATCTTCAATAAAAGGACGTAATTTCGGACGCTGCATACAAATCACACTATCTACATTACCGATCTCATACCCTTGTTTCCTTATCAGTTCCACCGTTCGCTTCAAAAGCAACTTGCTGTCGATACCTTTAAATTCAAGGGCTGTATCCGGGAAATGATAACCGATATCTCCCATGCCGGCAGCCCCCAGCAAGGCATCGCAAATTGCATGTATCAACACATCTCCGTCCGAATGAGCGATACAGCCTTTCTCATGTGGCACCAACACGCCTCCGAGCCATAAGGGTAAGCCCGCTTCCAAGCGATGTACGTCAAAACCGATTCCTGTTCTGATTTTCATTTTCATCATTTTTTAATCCGGTCGCAAGATTAACAAAAAAAGCGTTAAATCCGCCGCAAACAGAGCTATATGTTCAAAAAAAACAAGATTTTTATTTTTGTAAATACATTTTTAAGTATATTTGTGAATTAATTGCGTTTCGTTTGATTCGAATAAAAATACTAAATTAAATAGCTAAAAAAAACTGCTCATGAAAAAACATGGTTTTTTAGTTTTGGGAATGTGTTGTGTGATGCTTTTCTCGGCAAGTTCTTGCCAAAAAGTAAAAAAACTTTTCGGAGGAGGCCAAAAATCTTCTACTACCGGTTGGACTTACAATGATAAGAAAAACGGGGGTATGGAATATAAAAAAGTGAAGAATCAAAAGACAGGCCCGGGACTTGTATATATCCCCGGGGGTACCTTTGTGATGGGACGGACACAGGAAGATGTTATGGGAGACTGGAATAACCCACAGCGGCGGGTCACAATCGAATCTTTCTATATGGATGAACATGAGGTGCGGAATATCGACTGGCTGGAATACCTCACCTGGTTGCGACGTGTATACGTCAGTTATCCCGAAGTGTATAAAAAAGCGTTACCCGACACACTGGTATGGCGCGAGCAATTAGCTTATAATGAACCGATGGTCAGCAACTACCTTCGATTCCCCGCTTATGCCGAATACCCGGTAGTCGGTGTAAACTGGGAGCAAGCTACGGAATATTGCGTGTGGAGAACCGACCGTGTAAACGAACAGTTATTGATTGACAAAAAGGTGCTGGCACACGATCCGGACAATCAGAGAGACGAAAACAACTTCAATACAGAAGCTTACCTGAACGGACAATATGTAGGGACGGTAAAAAAGAATATCAAAGGATTAGGCAAAGAAAGAAGACCTGTCAAATGGGAAGACGGGATTTTACTGCCGGAATACCGTTTGCCGACAGAGGCTGAATGGGAATATGCAGCCTACGCTTTAGTCGGAAATACACACGACGAGCGCATCAGCAACTCCCGCATTTATCCGTGGGACGGCTCCTGGGTCAGATATGCTGAGAAAAAGCACAGAGGCCGGATGATGGCAAACTTTGTCAGAGGTAAAGGGGACTATATGGGGGTTGCCGGAGACGCGAATGACGGTTTTGCCATGACAGCTCCCGTCAAAAGTTTCTGGCCGAACGATTTCGGACTGTACGACATGGCCGGCAATGTAAACGAATGGGTTTCGGACGTTTATCGTCCTTTATCCTTCCAGGATATGGCAGAATTCAATCCTTATCGCGGGAATGTCTTCAAGACGCTCGTAACCGACGAAGAAGGCAACATCGCCCAGAAAGACAGCCTGGGACACATGCGTTACCGTGTTCAAACCGACGCAGAACTGGCAAATAGAGAAAACTATCGTACTGCCGATAACCGGAACTACAAAGACGGTGATATCCAATCCCGGATTTCTTCGGACATCGACTGGAAAGCACAGGACAACAAAGGCACAAAAGATATGTACTATGTTTCCAACGAAGAAACGACAACCATGATCGATGATGAAGCCCGGATATATAAAGGGGGCTCATTCAAAGACAGGGCTTATTGGCAAAATCCGGGAACAAGACGTTATCTGAATCAGAAAAAATCGACCAACGATATCGGCTTCCGGTGTGCAATGAGTCAAATCGGCGGCGGGAAAGTCAAAAAGAGATAAAAATAAAAGGTTGTGAAATTCACAACCTTTTTTATTACGAACCTGATAAACAATTCATTTCAGAAAAAATGACTACAAACATCGCCTCTCTATACGAAACTTACATCCGGGGACACCGGGTAACAACCGACTCCCGGAATATCCAACCGGGGGATGTTTTTATCGCCCTGCGCGGAGACAATTTCAACGGTAATAAATTTGCACAACAGGCACTGTCCCAGGGGGCTGCTACGGCAATTATCGACGATCCGGAATTCGACAACGGAGAAGGATACATTCTAGTGGAAAATACGCTAACCTTCCTGCAGGAAACCGCCGCCTATCACCGCCACCGGTTGGGAATTCCGATACTGGGAATAACCGGGACGAACGGTAAAACAACAACGAAAGAACTGTGTTATGCCGTACTTTCACGCCGTTTTAAAACCGTCGCAACCCAAGGCAATTTAAACAATCATATCGGAGTGCCTCTCACCTTGTTGAGTATGGATGAAACCACAGAATTCGGAATCGTAGAAATGGGCGCGAACCACCCCGGTGAAATAAAAATATTATGTGATATTGCAGACCCGGACTTCGGCGTGATCACCAATATAGGCCAGGCTCATTTAGAAGGATTCGGCAGTTACGAAAATATCATATCTACTAAGAAGCAACTCTACGATCATATCTTCCGGAAAAAAGGAAAAGTATTCGTCAATGCGGAAGACCCTCTTCTTATGGAATTATCCCGGGATCACAACCGGATTTTATACGGTAAAGCAGAAGCCTACCTGAAAGGCGAGCTACTTCAGTCAATCCCTTATATGGTATATGAACTGAAAACCTTAAAAGGAAACCTTTGTATCCGGACCAAGCTGACAGGCGGTTATAATTTCGACAATGCTATGGCAGCTTCCTGTATCGGGACTTACTTCGATGTACCGGCCGTTTCCATCCAACATGCAATCGAAGATTACCGGCCGTCAAACCTCAGGTCGCAACTGATAAAAACAGCTCATAATACCATCATTTTAGATGCTTACAACGCCAATCCCAGCAGTATGGCGGTAGCTTTAGCCAATTTTGCCGAAATGCTGGCTCCCCACAAAACCGTCGTATTGGGCGAAATGCGTGAACTGGGACAGGTCAGCGAAGAAGCTCACCGAAAAATTATCGATATATTACAGGAAAATCATTTCAATACGGCTTTTCTCGTCGGGAATAATTTTGAACATTGTTCCAATAACCTTAACTTTATCCGTTATTTCAAAGATACCGATGCCTTAATCGTGTTTCTGAAAAATCACCCGCTTCAAGATTCTTGTATACTGGTGAAAGGTTCAAGAGGCAACCAATTGGAGCGTATTGTAGAATACTTATAATTCTGAACAAGTGAACAACAGAGTTGTTATCATTCCGACCTATAACGAAAAAGAAAACATCGAAAATATCATCCGGTATGTCGTCGGATTGACTCCGAAATTCGATATTCTGATCATAGAAGACAATTCACCCGACGGGACAGGCGACATTGTCGAAAAACTACAACAAGAACTCCCCCAGCTTCACATGATCCGGCGGGCAGGTAAATTAGGCTTGGGAACCGCTTACATCACCGGTTTCAAATGGAGTCTGGCACACGGATATGAATACATCTTCGAAATGGATGCCGATTTCTCCCACAATCCGGACGATTTGGTCAAACTATACGAAGCCTGTAGCACGGGAGCAGACATGTCTATCGGTTCCCGCTATGTCACCGGAGTCAATGTTGTCAACTGGCCTATGGGACGTGTTTTAATGTCCTATTTTGCTTCAAAATACGTACGTTTCATCACAGGTATGAAAGTACACGATGCCACAGCCGGTTTTGTTTGCTATACCCGGAAAGTATTGGAAAGCATAAATCTGGATAAAATCCGCTTTAAAGGATACGCCTTTCAGATTGAAATGAAATTTACAGCCTGGACGCTGGGATTCCGCCTGAAAGAAGTACCCATTATTTTCACGGACCGTACTTTGGGAACATCGAAAATGAGCGGAGGTATTTTTACGGAAGCTTTCCTCGGAGTCATTACAATGAAAATACGGAGTCTATTTTCGAAACGGAACAAAAAACAACAATAATTTTAATTTTAGATTTACGATTTCAGATTGAAATACGAATCAGAGCTGTAGTTTCGTTAATCTGAAATCGCAGATATCACAGGAGGGAATTGTATGTGTAGTCTAAAATCTAAAATCAAATGATTCTATTATGAAAAAAATCATCAAAGGCGGGACACTGGTCAATGAAAACCGGATTTTTCAAGCCGATATTCTCATTGAAAATGACCGGATTTCCTGCATATCAGACCGTCTTTCTGAAGAAGCCTGGGAAAATGCGGAAATAACAGATGCAACAGGATTATTTGTTATACCCGGTGTTATCGACGATCAGGTACATTTCCGGGAACCCGGTTTAACGCATAAGGGAGACATTGCTGAAGGCAGCCGGGCAGCCGCAGCCGGAGGAGTAACTTCTTTTATGGACATGCCCAACGTCGTTCCCCCGACCACCACCTTAAAACGACTGGAAGAAAAACAAGAAATTGCCCGACGTAATTCGGCTGTAAACTATTCCTTCTATCTAGGCGCCACCTCGGACAATATGGACGAAATACGGAATATCGATCCGCATACGACCTGCGGACTCAAAGTATTCATGGGTTCTTCTACCGGTAATATGTTGGTCGACAAATTGGAATCCCTTGAAAAAATTTTCAGCGAATCACCGGTACTTATTGCCACTCATTGCGAAGATACGCCGATCATTAACCGTAATCTGGCTCTGTATAAAGAACAATACGGGGACGATATTCCGGCCGGATATCATCCGCTTATCCGTAGCCGGGAAGCCTGTTACAAAAGTTCGTCATTAGCTGCTGCCTTGGCTCGCAAACACAATAGCCGCCTTCATATTCTGCACCTCAGTACTGCGGAAGAAATTGCTTTATTGGATACAGGCAGCCGGAAAAACAAAAAGATTACCGGGGAAGTCTGCGTACACCATCTTTGGTTCAACGATTCAGCTTATCTGAAAAAAGGAAATCTTGTCAAATGGAATCCGGCCATAAAAACGGAAAAAGACCGGCAGGCTTTGATACAAGCCCTGAATGAGAACAGAATAGATGTCATCGCCACCGATCATGCCCCCCATACCCTGGCCGAAAAATCCGGACCTTACACAAAAGCGGCCAGCGGCGGCCCAATGGTACAACATTCCTTAACCGTCATGCTTCAGCTAATGGAACAGGGGGAAATCCGTCTGGAAAATATCGTAGACAAAATGTGCCATGCACCGGCCGAGCTATTCCGTATCAAAGACAGAGGTTATCTGCGGGAGGGATACAAAGCTGACATTTGCTTATTCGGTAAACGTCCCTGGCAGGTCACAAAAGAAAATATCCTCTATCGCTGCGGGTGGTCACCGCTGGAGGGAATGACATTTGACTATAAAATACAGACCACTTTTGTCAACGGTCACAAAGTTTATGAAAACGGGAAATTCGACGACAACTATCGGGGAGAAATGCTGGAGTTCTGTTGAAAGCCAATAATTTTTTCTATTTTTGTACGACCGCATTAAGCGGTAAAACATCTGAAAACACGCACAACAACGATATGAAGGTTTTAACGATATGAAGGTTTTATTATTAGGAAGCGGAGGCCGTGAACACGCCCTGGCCTGGAAAATGATTCAAAGTCCGGAACTGGAAAAGCTATATGTAGCCCCGGGAAATGCAGGAACAAGTGAAATCGCAGAAAATATTGCCATAAAACCGACAGATTTTAAAACCATCGCCGGCTTCATTGCCGAAAAAAATATCGATATGGTTGTTGTCGGACCGGAAGATCCTCTGGTTGCCGGTGTACGGGATTATCTCGAAAACGACGAACGTCTGACCGGCCTGATGATTATCGGCCCCGGAAAGGCAGGAGCCATTCTGGAGGGAAGCAAAGACTTTGCAAAAGAATTCATGTTTCGCCATCATATACCTACAGCCGCTTACTTAACAGTAACACCGGATTCCATAGAAAAAGGGATCTCTTTTTTACGAACCTTACGTCCTCCCTATGTATTGAAAGCCGATGGCCTGGCTGCCGGGAAAGGGGTCTTGATTTTAAATGATTTGTCGGAAGCCGAACAGGAATTACAATCCATGCTAAACGGAAAATTCGGAAAGGCCAGCAATCAAGTCGTTATCGAGGAATTTCTGCAAGGCATCGAAATTTCCGTATTTGCGCTGACGGATGGCCAAGATTATAAAATACTGGGATCTGCTAAAGACTACAAAAGAATCGGAGAAGGTGATACAGGCCTGAATACGGGTGGTATGGGAGCCGTTTCGCCGGTACCGTTCGCCGACACGGCTTTCAATAAAAAAGTAGAAGACAAAATCATACGTCCGACCATTGAAGGTTTGCAAAAAGACGGTATTAGCTACAAAGGTTTTCTGTTTTTCGGATTGATGAATTGCAACGGCGAACCTTGGGTTATCGAATACAATGTGCGCATGGGAGACCCCGAGACAGAAGTCGTTATTCCCCGCATACAATCCGATATTCTCGAGCTATTTAAAGCAACTGCCCAAGGTAAACTGGCCAAAGCTGACTTTACCATGGATAAACGATTCTGTACAACAGTCATGCTTGTTTCCAAAGGCTATCCGGAAGACTACGAAAAAGGAAAAGAAATTCAAATCGGAAATATACAGAATTCTATCGTATTTCATGCAGGTACCCAGAAAACAGAAAACCGGGTAGTAACAAACGGAGGACGTGTCATTGCCGTCAGTTCTTATGGAAATACAATGCAGGAAGCACTGACTTTGTCTTATGAAAATCTGGAAAAAATCGATTTCAACGGCAAAACTTTCAGAAAGGACATCGGCAAGGATTTGATGCAATAAAAACCGGTATATTTCAATACGATTCTGAACTTACGGCATAACTTCGCTTACAGCCGTCCCCTGTCAAAGAAAAACGTAAATCAGAAATAAAATACAGAACATCCGTAAAAACAGGATGAAAGGTGGAATGCAAAACTTTTAAAATAATTTACCTATGGTTTTCGACAGATTTCTGAAATCGAAAAAATTGTACATGCTTTTCCTTCTGCCTTTTCTGGCATTGGCAATAGCTGCCATAGGTTTTTACTGGCAACCGGTCCGCCCCCATCTGTCTTTAAATGAAGGAGTCATATACGCCGATTTTTTACGGAATTTATCTGCCGAACACAGCAGATACACCGGACTGGGAATCACATTGGCCATAGCCTACTTTATATTTTACGTCAATGCCAGATACAAATTTTTACCGCAAATCTCAACACTTCCGGCAACGATCTATATCCTACTGACGACGGGACTGGTCCTGTACCAGGGGTTCAGCTATATTCAAATAGCCACACTACTGGTGGTATTCGCCTTCGCCGGCCTGCAAGAGGCCATTAACGATATAAAATCCAATAGCTCCATTTATAGTTTCGGTTTTTTAACGGCCTTGGCCATATTGGTATACCCGAAATCCGTCCTTCTTTTTCCATGGGCAATATGCGTACTGATGTTCTCCGGCAGATCCACCCTGAAAGACATCAGTGCTATCCTACTCGGTTTAATTACACCGGTATTTCTTACCTGCTTCTATTATTTTTGGACAGATAACCTCCAGGAGTGTATCCAACGATTCCAAAACAGTCTTTTGGCCGGAGAATTTCTGACACATCCGGAAGGAGCAAGCGTGATCTTTTACGGACTATTAATTTTACTCCTACTGGTATCTTTATACGGTATCATTGTCTTTTATCCGATATCGGTAGTCAATCAGCGGCGCGGCATCCTGTCACTGCTATCCATGCTTTGCTTTTGCAGCTTATCTTTTCTAGTAATTCCCGATATCTATCCGGATATGCTATATATGCTGTTTATGCCTCTCACTTACATTTATTCGCAGCAACTTATCAATCAACGTATCGGCCTTTTAGGAGATATCTTTCTTTTTCTACTCTTCCTTACCGGTATCGTATTCTGCAATGCAAATTTTTTCACGGTTTATTAATCAGCCCTCATCTACCGTATAATTCAAAAAACGATTGAAAGTGTACATCTTCTTAAACACTTCAGCAACCCGGGCTATTGCTTCCGTTCCCTCAAAAAAAGTTTCCGGCTTATAAGTAACGACATCGTAATGCTTGTATTTCAGCAAATCTCCCTGTGGGAAATCTGCGGGAAAAGGAGCAGGCACCCGTTTCAGTTTATCCGTATCATCTATGCCTGTAAATTCCTTTACAAAAGCCTTTTCCTGCAATATCGAAGTAAACTCCTCGATATTATCATAAATATCCTGCCGCAATCTTTTCAGCAAAGCCGGATCGGGACAATATAAACCACCTCCCAATAAACTTCCGTCCGGTTCCAGATGTACATAATATCCTGCCCGATTGCTGTTACGTCCGCCCGGACTTGCAATATAAGCACCGAAATGAGTTTTATAAGGCGTTTTATCCGGAGAAAAACGAGTATCCCGATAAATCCGGTAAACACAATCCTTTGCAGCCAGCCCCCGGACTTCTTCATCGAAATCTGCCGTCCACTCAATCAATTCACTGACCCATTTCTCGAAACGATCCTTCAATTCCAGGTATTCCGGCTTATGAGCATTAAACCACTCCCTATCGTTATTGTCCCGCAACTTACGCAAAAAATCAAATATTGCTTTCATACATTCTTTTTATTGAAACTCAAAAATAATTAAAAATCCGTCCCTTGGGTTCCAGATTTTCAGATTTTTCCGTTTCCGAATCTATTTGCGAATCATATGCTTCATTTCAAACGGTATAACCATCGAAAGTTCCATAAATCCCATATACTCACCATTTTCATACCATGGCGTTTGATAAATCAACTTTTTTACACCTTCTTTTTCTATCGTATAGGCATTCGTCCGCGGATGTTGTAACATATCAGCCAACAAAGACTTCGCCGGTTCCGGATGACAATCCAACACATTTTTACCGATCAGCTCTTCCCTTCCGGGTTTCAGAAATGTCTTACGCGATTTATCGTTCATATCTATGATACGCCCCTCTTTATCACATACGGTTACTGCGACATCTGCTTCTTTAAAATAATCCATCTTTTTTCTATTTAATTATTCGGTTATGTTCTGTATTCCTTACACTTCCGGTACATCATAACGCTTGCCTATTTCAAGCCCCAATTTATACTCCTCTTAAAAACCGGAATGCGCACTCAATTTACAATTTTAGATTAAAGCATCTGATAACAAATCAGATTGCCAAGCAATCTAAAATTTAAAATCTAAAATCTAAAATAAATATGAACCTATTCTCTCAACAGCAACACACTCCCCTGAACGGTCTGCTCAACTCCGGAATCATTATTTTTCCCGGTCCATACATCATCGTCCCCAAAAATGGCCCGGGCTCTCCAGATATACATTCCCTGCGGCATCGTCTCTCCTTTATTGTTCGTACCGTCCCAACCTTCGGAAGGCATTCCGTTTTCCAAAGCCCGGGTTTCCCAAAGCTTATTTCCATACTGATCGTAAATCTCCAGGCAATAAACCCGTAACCCCATACCGATTCCGTTAAAACGATTTACTTTTTCATTCTTGCTGTGCGGGATAAAAGTATTCGGGAAGAAAAGTCCCTTCATCAGAACTTCATGCTCAAGAGTAATCGAGTCACTGCAACCATGATAATTAAAAGCTATCAAAGTGACATCATAAACCCCGTTACGGTCGAATTCCAATTCCCAATCACCCATACCGTGCACTTCTTCACCGGAAGGCAAAAGCCAAATGCAATCGGTATATTCTTCCGACAAATTGATATATTTAACCTTTTCCGGCTTACCCGTTATCACTTCTTTCTTCATTTTAGCCCGGGGCAGGTTATATACCGTTACATGCCGTTTATATTCCGAACGGCACCCCTTATCGGTTTCCACATTCGCCGTTACGGTATATTGCTGCACCTCATCCGTCTCATTTTCATAACGATGCTCTCCGACAGAAACCGGTTCTGAACCGTCCCCGAAATCCCACATAAAAAAATTCACTCCCACAGCCTCTACCGACGGCTTATAATACAGAGGACTACAATGAGCCGTATCTAACGGTAATATGGTAACAATCGGTTTGTTATAAACATCAACTTCCTTTGTCACAGTAGCCCGGCAAGCCGGTAAGCTGGCTGCAATTCCCGTCACGGCAACATGATAATGTCCATATCCCGCATATACATACCGCATACTGTCTTTTGTTCCTGTACTACCGTCTCCGAAATCCCATTGTACCCGTTTCAATTCCTGATCCGAACGGACAACAAAAGTAAATGTATCCGCCTCACACAAATGTTCGGAAGTAAATATGGCCAATTGAGGCAAAGGATGCACCTGAATCCAGTCGCTGATTGTATCGAACCCGCAGCCGTTTTCGATATACAACTGTACCTGATATTTACCGGCAGCAGCATAGCTGTGACAAACATCCCACAAAGAATCCCGGTCTCCGTCTCCGAAATTCCAATAGGTATTCTCTACCAACCCTAAAGTATCCGTCGAATTATTTTTAAAACACAGCACCTCGTCCACACAGGCATATGGCTTAGCAGGTGTAAAATGGGCAGATAAGGAACGTGGCTTTACAATCAGGGAATCGGTATGCTCCGACCTCCCGCATTTATTTTCAGCAACAAGAGTGATATGGTATTTTGTAGAAGTTCCTCCTGTTGTAAATACATGAACGGCATTAGGGGTATGATCTACCGGCGCTCCGTCCCCGAAATCCCACGTAAACTTACACTGGTTACCTGTTGTCGTATTCTGTAACTCCAGCGTTACCGGAGAACATTCCCATTTGTGCATCAATTCAAAACCGGCAATGGGATAGGAATTCACCGTAAGCAACGTATCGTAAGTTCTCACGCCACACTTATTCTTCACCGTAAAAGTAGCTATATAACTGGTGTCCCAAAGTCCCTCCTGATAAAATTTCGGCCGGATAGGCATTAAACTGTCCGTTATCGTTCCGTCTCCATAATCCCAGGCAAAAGAAAGATGATTATGGTCGTCCGGATAACGGGACGGATCGACAGAAAACATCGCTTCAAAAGGAGCACACCCATTGATACGATCCACATCGAAATAAGCGTCTGGCGGTAAATTGACGACTTCTATCCGGACTGGTGCCGACCGATCGATACACCCATGCGAGGATGTCGTCACATTACGGACATCGTAATAACCGTATCCGTCATACACATGTACGGTATCTCCTCCGGAAACAACAACCGGTGCAGTATCCCCGAAATCCCACTCAAAACGATTTCCTTCCGGCTGGTCCGGCATAAACAATGCTTCGGCATAACGACAATGCTGCGCTTCGGTCCGGAAGGTCGTTACCGGCAAAGGATGCACCGTAAGTGTTACCGAGTCAAAATTCGTACACCCATTTCCATCGGTATAATAATAATATACGGCAAAATCACCAGCCGTCGATGGTGTATATTTATCTCCGGGCAATACCTCTCCGGCACTCTCCCAATGCCCGGCAACCGGAGTTCCCGTCAACGGCAAAGGAGCGTGATTCAAACACATTTCCGGATCCGTCCCCGCATCTACACGCGGCAGAGGATGAATATGAACCGTTAAGGTATCTTTAGCCAAACAGGTTCCGTTCGGTAAATTATAAACGACCTGTATATCCCCTTCATAGTAAGCGTCGAAATGAGGATTGAAATAATATTTCCCGTCTTTTTGCAACACCTCCCCCTCTTCTGACACCCAGCTTCCCCAATCCGGCTGTGCTTTTAAAAGAAAAGGATCGGTCAATACACATACTGCCGTATCCCTCAATGCCTGTATCGGGACAAACTCATCCACGACAACAGAAAAATTTCCTTCACCGGGTTGAGCACAACGGTTCCAGTATTTTACATTCACCTGAAACTCTCCGGCATGAAATACAACATCCGGATACAAAGCCGTTTTATCAAAATAATCGTAAACGGCTGCCGATGTTATTGTCCATTCAGCCTTATGAATCCGATCATTATTTCCTTCTACGAGAATCCGATCCCGGGCTGAAAAAGCAAAAGGCTCACATACCCCGGCTATATCGGCAACAGTCACCTCCGGTACGGCAAAAGCCCGGACACGGAACGTCGTATCGTCCGTACCACAAAGATTCTGCACTGCCAACGTTACATTATAATACCCTTGTTCCGAAAACGTCAAATGCGGAGAACGCGCCGTATCCTGCCCTTCTCCGGAAATCTCCCACCCTCCTCCTGAAACCGTCTCAGGTAAAACATGCCATTTATAAACCAACGAATCACCTTCCGACCGGTTATCCAACACCAGGTTTGCAGGAATACAAACCGTCGAATCCAATACAAAAGCTGCTTTCAGGCTATTATTCAACACATTGACCCTGGCATCGAAAGTTTGTACCCCTCCCGTTCCACATTGGGAATAAACTTCCAATGTAATCGTATAACGATCGTTCTTCGTAAAACTGATCTGCGGGTATTGGGAATCTCTTCCGTAACCGTCGACAAATTCATACCCATCCCCGGGATTTACAGACCAATAATAGGTGACATCACAATTTTTCAAATCCCGGTATTCCACGTACCGCCCCATATCGATTGCCGCAGAAGACGCACATATCGGAGCCATTTGTTCCGTCAACACAACATCCGGAATACCTCTTACCTTGACCGGAAATTTCCGTTCTTTCCGGTTACAGGTACCCTCCATAACCAACGTCAGCACATAATCCCCGTACCGGGAAAACTGAAATACCGGAGCCATTGTCATCGCATCCGTTCCCTCTGCAAACAACCACCCGCCCTCCGGACCTTCAACCTGCCAATGACAAACCAATCCTACCCCCTCACTTCTGTTCCGGAAACGCACCGTCTCCCCCTCACAAATATCCGTCGCCCCCAAAGGCCGGACATCCACAAGTATCGTTGTATCGAAAACTGTATATAGTTTTAACGCCGTAAGATATTCTTCCCGGCAACCGGCAGTTTCTAAAGTCGCTCTTACCTGATAATCTCCTTTTTTCCGGAAATCGACAACCGGATATAAAGAATTGGCACCCGTCCCTTCCGAATAACCAAAACCATCGGTCGGAGTTCCGCTGCTGGCAGGTACAATTTCCCAGGTCACTTTCGGTGTATTATTATACCACTCATAACTCACATAATCCTCCAATCGCACAGTTCCCGGACATATTCCACCGGTATCCCTCAAATGCACCTCCGGATCTTTCTTCACCGTCACCGTCATCGTAGAATCCAACGTGCCGCAATATCCGCTGGCCTCTCCCCGTACCCAATAAGTTCCCCAGGTATTGAACAAAACTTTGGCGACCGATTTTTGATTTCCGTAATCCTCAAAAGCATAATCGGCCTGCGGGGCATCGGACCAAACGGTCCAATTATAAACAATCGGATCGTCTTCGGCTGCTGCCGCCGTCATCGAAAAAGACAACCGTCCGGCTTCACATACGGCCGTATCATCGGCACTTACCTTCAGCGTCATTGCCGAATTTCTGACCTTCACCTTCCGGGTCAATTGTTGCGTAACTCCCTCCGTCGAACAGGAAACCGGGTTCAGTTTTACCGTAAATTCATACGTCCCGGGGGTTTTAAAACGAATTACCGGATAGGTGGAATGTTCATCTGTTCCGTTCAAAAATTCAAGTCCGGCTGTAGGAGTAATCGTCCATTCTGCCTCCTCGGGATTATTCCAGAACTGATAAATAATGCAATCGTGAAAATCAATCACATCTTCCGGACATACGGCAGCCTGAGGCTCAAAATGAGCAATATTCGGCTCTTTATGTACATGCACCGTAAAAGAAGAATCCTTTTCCGTGCAATGTGTCTTCAAATTCAAGCGGACCACGTAATCCCCGTATTTATCAAACTGAATCAAAGGGGTCCGGTCCGAAGCAACTGTTCCTCCGGCAAAACTCGTATTGGCCGAAGGTGCCACTGTCCATTTATGGTCGATATTCTCCCCTTCGGAATTACTCGTAAATAAAACTGTTCCGGCTTCACAAATATCCAGATTACCGGTTGTAACCTTCATCAACAAATCCGGATCATATACTTTCACCCGCCCCGACTTTTCCAATACAGTCCCTCCGCAACCGACTGACGTCAATTGCACTTTCAGGGTATAATCTCCCGGCAGCGTAAAATCTATTTGCGGAAATTCCGAATTTTTTCCGGTTCCCCCGGCATAAGTATATCCTGTCTCACCGCTGCCATCACGGGTAATCGTCCACACAGGCTTCACCTCGTTCCCATTCCAGGAAAAACGAACGTAATCCGATAGATTCAAACGGGGAGGACAAATCGTTGCAGGTAAATCAAATTTTAAAATACCGGGATCTTCCCTGACGATAATAATCGTATCCATGACAGACTCGGAACAATCATTGGTTACGGTAAGTGATACCCGGTAACGGCCATAATGATCGAATCTGATCTGCGGATCCGTAACCGTAAAATTTCCATTTACAATCGTCGGAGGCGTTCCTCCATCCTCGGGAAATATCTGCCAACGAAAAGGACGAAGTTCGTCACCCGTACTCAAATTCTTAAATTCCAATGTCTCGCCGCTGCACAACGTGTCGTCCGCAATTTTAAACAAAGCTTTTACCCGGTCGATCAAAACCACTTCTTCCGTCGCCGTATCGTTGGCACAGGAATAATTGTTCGTTGCTATTAATTTTATCGGATAATTTCCGGCTTCCTCAAAAGTAATCTCCGGCTCAAAAGCATTCGATTCCTTCCCGTCACCATAATACCACTCCCAAAATATATTTCCCCCGCTACAATCGGAATTTCCCCCGCCGGTCGTCAGGTTCCGCAACCTTACCTTTTCATAAGTACAGTTTTTTTTCTTATCGAATGTAAATTTTGCATCCAAAGGAGTTACGACATGCTCACTGATAATCTTGAAATCAGAATAATTACATTCATTTCTAACCGTCAACTTCACTTCAAACTGTTCATGAGACGAACCCATATGTTCCCGGTCGCAATACGAATGGTCATACCGATGTACAAACCGCTGATTCTGATTCTTCAACTGATCGTTTGTCAACACTTCCGGCTCCGTCCCGTCGTCGTAATTCATGGTGTAGGTCGTTCCGGGCGTATTTTTATCAGCCACCTCCACTAAATAAATGACATCACTTCCGATACATTGTGCATTTTCATCCACTTTACGCAAATCGATAACAGGACGTCCCAAAGCCCTTACCTTATACTCTTTTGTCACTTTCGTTCCGGTAGATATCGCAATCGCTGAAAATTTTAAAATATATTCTTTACTTTCAGTATAAGTCAATAACAAAGGAAAGCTGGACATCGACAAATTCGACTTTACTGTCCCGTTTCCGAAATCCACCTCATAAGTACCGTCCTGAAAAATCCCGGCGGGCGTCTCATTGGTAACCGTCGTACGAAATTGCTTTCCCTCATCGTTACAAATCAAAAAATCATTTTCTTCGTGCAAAACCAACTTATCTTCCAAGCCGGCACCCTGTGCATATCCTTGGGTCACATCCCCGACCAACCACAGCACAAGCCAGCAAACACAAAAAACGCCATATAATAATTTACGTCCGATCATACTCCTTCGTTTTTAACCTGCTAACTATTAAAACCGATAAGACTTTCCGGCATTCCGTCTCGCCTTGGGACGCCGGAAATTATCCGGCGAATTGTCGAAACGACCGATACAACGGGAAGGTGTGTATTTAAAATACCAATGCAATGACAATGAATGACTGGTATTTTTATACATCGTTCCCTGGTGAGTAGGTACCTCAAATGTATATCCGATTTTCCAGCCCTGATCCTCATTCTTCCGAAGGTTCAATCCTAAATTCAACAAAAACGTCCCGATATTCATCCCCTCATACTGATCGCTACGCAACCCGAGGCCTATCATTCCGAACCGCTCCTCCTCCCAATAAACTCCGAATTGTATGTTTTTCATAACCGATTGCATATCCACCATCAAATAAGGAGCAAGCACTGTATTGATTCCATTACCCAAAGGCAAGGGATGAGAATAAGCCAGATAAGCCGAATAACGACGGTTTAATAAATTCTCTTCCGAAGAAACCGAACCGTGCTCCGATAAAAATGATTGTGTCGATTCAATGATGTGATACACAGATAAACCATATTCCAAACTTGCAAGCCCCCGGAATCCGATATAAAAATCGGTCCGCCCGTATATACCGGCAGCCACATCAAACATGGTAATATTATCGGCATAAAAAGCCATCAGCTCCGGTGATAACGCCAGAATTTGCCCGTAATAAGGATCGAATTGATCTCCTAATTTGATCCGTGAAGGATCGAGACTTTTCAAATAAAGAGCCGGTTGTATACCCACTTGCAGAACAGTAGAACGGGCAATCTTTACCCGTCCGGAAATAGCTGCTGCGATGGTATTGGTAACATACATCAACGAATTTTCCTGATCCCGTTGGTAAAACAGAGAAACACCCCCCAAACCGAACGTCTTTTTTTCCTGAAACGGATAATCCGCGGATACGAAATAACTCCGGAAATCCAAAGGTTTACTCCAATAAGCACGCCTTATGCCGACATTTACACTTGCCAACCCGTCGAAACCGCTATAGCCCGGATTATTAAAAGACTTCCACATAAAAGGATGCGGCAACTTCGTATCCTGCGCTCCGGCCGAATGCCAGCCAATCGTCCACCCCAGCAAAAGCAACGTCGCATAGTTAACTACCTTTCCCATATCTCTCTATCTTTAATTTTCATTATTTTCTTAACAACAATACAGTTCCCTGAGTTGATTGTTTAGCCCCCGACGGATTATTATCCCCGGTCCAAAGATCCTCACTGTAAAAAATAGCCTTTGCCCGCCACATATATACGCCCTGTGGCAACAACTTCCCATTTTTATCACGGCCATCCCAGCCTTCAGAAGGCTCACCGTCTTCCAATGCCGTCGTCTCCCATATTTTATTCCCATATAAATCGAATATTTCCAAATGATATTCTTTGAGTCCCATTCCGATACCCCGGAAATTATTGACCTTCGGATTCGAATTATGCGGAATAAATGTATTTGGAAAATACAAGCCTCCCATATAAGCGATATGGTCTGTATAGACCGAATCCCGGCAACCGTACTCATTTATACCGACCATTGACAACGGATAAGTCCCTTTTTCATTGAATACGACTTCCTGATCTTCGGGAGAATAAACCACCCGGCCATCCGGCAGGTACCAAATAAATTCCGTATAATCTTTCGATAAATTGATAAACGTCACTTTCTCCGGCCGCCCATAAGCAATATCTTTATCAAATGCGACACGGGGACCGTTAAACACTTTTATACGACCGGAATGCTCTTCCTTACATCCCCTGTTATTTTCCACATAAGCCGTAATTGCATATTCCAATATAAAATTAGTGTCATTCTCATACAAATGCTCCATATCTGAGGTCAAACCCGTATCGTCCCCGTAATCCCAGCGGAAATAATCATAACCGGTAGCCACAACTCTCGGCCGATAAAGGAAGGGCGGGCAGGCGACCGTATCCAACGGCTCAATCTGTACCCGCGGCTTCGGCCACACCTCTACCTGCTTCGTTGCCACTCCCGGGCAAGAAGGTATCTGATTACTTTCTCCACGCACATTTATCTCATAAATTCCGGGCTCCGTAAAAGCATGGAACACTTGCCATATTCCCCGGTCCGTCTTTCCGTCCCCAAAATTCCAGGTAATATTTTTCAATGCCTCACTCGATACCAAACGCAAATCCAACTCACTGTCTTCACACAAGGCATTTTCTCCCTCGATTTGAAGAACCGGTATGGTATGCACAACGACGGAATCCACGTATTGCCTGCTGGCACACCCATTGTCGACCTCGAGCTTTATCTTGTATACACCGGCATTCAGATAACGGTGACACGTATCCCATACGGCAGCGATCTCCCCGTCCCCGAAATCCCAGAAATAATTCAACGCAGCCGTCGGATCTTTATCCACCGAATAATTTTCAAAACATACCGTATCCCCGGCACATAAATATTTTTTGTCTTTTATAAAACGGGCCAGGATCGTATTAGGCTTAACTTTAATATAACGAGTTGCACGGCTGCCATCAGGCGTACAACGATTAACAGCCGTTAAGCCGATCTCGAATACCGACATGGTTGTACCCGTACGGAAAATATGAACCGGATCCTCCTCCTGCGACGTCTCTCCATCCCCGAAATCCCAAACATAAGTATTCCCGGACCCCGTACTCCGGTTTATAAACGTCACCTCCAAAGGTGTACACCCCTCATCTTCGGGATTTGAAACAAAGTCAGCTACAGCCGGGGAATAAACAGCAATATCTTTTATCGTCGCTTCCGTACCACATACATTATAAACCTTAAACGTCACCTGATAAGTCGTATCGAAAAGCCGGGGTTCGAAAGTCTGGACTCCGGGCTGTAAATCAGTCGTAACATTTCCGTTTCCAAAACTCCATAAATATTGCAAATCATAATAATCCCCCGCAAAATGTGCCGGGTCGACCCGGAAAGCGACCTCCAAAGGTCCGCAACCGTTCACTTTATCTGTTTCAAAAAGAGCTGTTGGCGGAGGATTCAAGACCTTTACCACCTGGGGTGTTCCCTCCACGACACAATTATATACAGAAGTTACGATCAAAGTAACCGGATATTCGCCGATTGCCGGATAGCGATAAGAAGCCGGAGCATCTATTGTTTCCTGTGTATCCCCATTTCCGAAATCCCAGTTAAAACGATGTCCTTTACCCAATTCGACAGGGACATACAAGGAGTCTACCGCCCGGCATTGCCGGGTTGATACATTGAAAACCGCATCCGGCAATTCATGTACCGTTACGAACACCGTATCCAGATTATCACATCCGGTCAAAGGATCTGTATAACGGTACTCCAACCGGGATACGCCTTCTCCTGCAATTTCCGGATCAAACAAACTCCCGTTTTTCACACCGTTCCCGAACCAATTAGGTAATCCCGCAGGTTCTATACCGATCAGATTCTGTTCCCCGGAATTCAGACAATAATCCAAATCCCCACCGGCATCAACGACAGGTAGTTTTCGTATTTTTATCCGGATACTGTCCTTATCGATACAAGTTCCGTTTCCGTACTCATACACCGTCCAAACGACCGATTCCTCATTCCGGTTCGGATCAAAATAAAACTGTTTTCCGGGTTTCTCTATCAACATGCCGGCTTCGCGGGTAGTCCATTCTCCTCCTTCCGGAGTGGCCTGCAACAAAATCGGTTCACTCATAGCACATAAAGGATCCGGCTGAGTCAAAACGACCTTCTCAAACTTATCGACCTCCAAAGTATAGGCGATTCTGGCTGTATCCTTACAATGATTGGCAAACTCTCCGACAATACGATACGTCTTTCCTCCCGCAAACGTCATATCCGGCTTACGCGTAGAAGCATCCGTACCGTTTTCCCAATTTACACCCGCCGGTGTAATTTTCCACCGGATATAATTCAACTCGTCGTTATTCTCCCGGATTTCTCCGACATGTTCTGTCCCGATAAATATATAATCCCGCTCACATTGCCGTCCTAAATCCTCTGCTCCCAACCGCTCGACTTCCGGCTTTGAAAAAGCCCGGAAATCATACACAACCGGCTGTTCCCCGCAAATATTCCCAGCCGTTAGAAACACTTGATAATTTCCGGGATCGGTAAATGTCAAATCCGGATTTTCTACATTCAAATTTCCGGTCCATCCGATTTGTGGTTCTACCCGCCATACATAACTTAACGAATCTCCTTCTGACCGATTCGTTAAATGCAATACGACTCCGTCCGTCGTACATCCGGCTACCTGTGATAACTCAGCCTTGGCTACTACCGTATGTTTCAACACATTCACCTGTCCGGACACAGTCCGCACACCACCATACTCGGCTTCAGCCTGCAATGTCAACTGATATACCCCGCTACGGGTGAAGCGCAATTTCGGAAACATATCACTCAAATTACTCCCTACAGCCACCACTCCGTCTGCCGGTACGATCGTCCAATTGCAAAGAATCCTCGCACTTCCAGCCGAATCACAATGCAGATAATCCCGTATATCAACCACTTCCTCCCAATTATCACAACGATTCGGGATCACGTCAAAAACAAAGCTGGGTACTCCCTTAACTACAACTGTAAATTCCCGGAAATCAGACTTACAAGCCCCGTTAATATCCACCCGTACCTTATATTCCCCGTACTTATTAAAAGTAATCGCCGGTTTGTCCGCATTCTTATCCGAAATCGTGTAATCGACATCCGGAGTGACAGTCCATTGATAACTCAAATTTACCCCCGTCGTCGTATTCTCAAAATTCAACGGTTCTCCCTGTAACGTCTGATAACGACCACTCCCCAAATCCTGGACATTAGCATCCAAATGCGGCTTTATATTCGTATATATTTCAGGATCATATATCAAAATCTTTTGAGTTGCTACCAAGTCCCCACCGCAATTCGCCGCAGAAACCAATTTTGCCTGCAACGTATACTCTCCCGGAGTCCTTAACTCGATCTCCGGATACAATTTATCCCATTCCGGAGAAGTATAAGGCGTATGTTCCGCATTCAACGGCTTATTCACCAACGTCCATTCGACTTTCCGCAAACTTTCCGCTCCCCCGTTCCAACTGTCATTCCATACATAATGTACATGAGTATCCGACAAACGAAGCATTCCAGGACACATCGCCTCCAGAGGATCGATCGTCACTTTCGGGTCTTGTTTAACGACAATCGTAAAAGGTAGTGGTTCCCCACCGCAAACACCCTGCACATACCCACTGACACTATATGTTCCGGAAGTATGAAACAAAATATGCGGAGCTTTATGAGTGGCATCCGTTCCATCCGTAAACTCATAATCGACAGATTCGACACCCGGGGTCACCGACCATGAATAAGCCGGTTCTACCGCAGCCGAAGAAGTATTGGTAAACGTCAACTTTTCTCCGATACAAATCTGCTTCTGGTCTGCTTCAATAATCACGTCTAAACGCGGATTCACCACATGCAACACCTGGGAAGCACTCAATTTATCCGTCGGACCGCAAGACGTCGGATTCGTCAAGGTCACCCGAATCTCATAATCCCCCCATTCACTGAATTTTAATTTAGGTGTCATCGTATTCCCTCCGATAACCGTTACCTTATCCGTCGGATTCCCTTCGGTAAAAACCTCCCACTTCACAGCGACATTTTCATTTCCGTTATCCTTATACCTCACGAAATCACCCGGATAAAACTCGTTATCCGGACAATGATAAGCAGGAAATGCCGATAAGTCGATTTCAGGAGCCCTGTATACCCTTACTTCAAAGTTCTTTACAGAATCCGTACATACCCCGTCGATATCGGCTACCAATACATATTTTCCATATTCCGGTATCTGTATCGAAGTGCTGTTACCCGAAGTTTGAGGCTTCCAGGATGCCGTAACTCCCGCAGCCGTCTTTACGTACCAATTTACACCGTTAATCACACCCCCGGGAATGCCGTTCACGGTCAACCGCTCTCCTTCACACATTTCCGTTTTATCGGCTACCATCCCTTCTGCCTTCACGGACGGATCATAAACCGTCAACAACTGTGTTCCGACCAGCTTCGTACCCCCACAACCGGCCCCTTTTAAAGTGACCTTCAGCGTATATTTCCCCGGTTGTGTAAACTCAATCTGAGGTTTTTCCGACGTCAGTGTCGTTCCGGCCCTAAGTATCCAGCCGGACGCTGGGGTAATCTCCCACTTCAAATCCGGAGTATTGTTATACCAGGCATACGTAATATAATCGGGCAAACTCAACACACTTCCCGGACATAAGGCAGGCAATGCCTTGAATTCGACAATTTCCGGATCCTTCTTCACACTTATCGTCGTATCTTTGGAATCCGTCGAACAATTGTTACTGACAATTTGCGTTACCTTATAAGTTCCGTAATGAAAATTAATATGGACATTGGCCTGATTCAGCCCCCCGGTAGGTGTATAACCGCCGTTCACACCCTGTTCGACAACCGTCCATTGATATTTGCGTTCCTCCCCCGCCGACTTATCCGTAAACGAAACCCCCAGAGGATCACACCCGGAATCTTTATCGACGATAAAACCAGCCTTTACACTCTTAATAATCCTGACCGGCAAAGTCTTCTTTACATATGCACACTTAAACCCATTGGAATTTTTAATTTCCAATGTCACCTGATACGTATCGTCTTCATTGTAAACAACCAATGGATTTTTTACGTTCTCCTGTCCCACTCCCACTCCGGTTTTTCCGAAATCCCATTCATAAGTCAGATTTAACGGTTGGCAATCTTTTCCCAAACCACCGTCCGTCTGATTGATAAACTGCACCTCCCGTTCCGTACAACCGGGTTTCTCCTTGTAATCGAAATCAGCGGTCGGCGGAAGAATAATCATGTAATTCGGGAAATCCATCGAAGTCGTAAAACCACACTCGTTTTTAGCCGTCACACGTATCGTTATGCCTTTCGGTTTATTCAATTGGCAATGGGTCTTTTCATACTGATGCAAAACTTTTCCTCCGTCAGCCACAATTTGTGCCTGAGTATATTCCCGCGTACTCCCGTCTCCGAAATCCAATGTATACGTCGTTGCCGCCGAATTGGAATTATAATTCGTCACATAGATTTCCGCCTCCGAATTCACACAAGGAGTTCCCGATAAATTCCGCTCAAAACCGACGGCAGGATTTGAAAGGTTTATCACTTGATATACCTGCTCCACTCTTCTTCCAGATTGTTTCGAAACAGCACTTACCTTCAATTCATATACCCCCCACTCCGTATAAAGATGGGACGTATTTAAAGCCGCATGATTTACATTCGTTAAATTTTCTCCGGGTTTTGAATCCCCCCAATCAATAGAATAAGTTCCTTCCTGAAAAGCTGTAACATCCGACCTGTTTTCTATTACCAACCTGAATTCACTATCGTCCCCTTCTACACAATTTCTGAAATTCTTTTCATTTCCCAACACCAAGGTCTGCGCTTCCCCCCACAATGGGGTGAATACAAGCCACACTACCGCAGCTCTGTATAAACAGCTTAAAAAAGTCATAATGCACATATTTACCAATAGCACACAAACTTAACTATTTTTCATAATTCATTCAAATTTTTTACACCAGAAATGAACATAGGAAAAAAAAATCCGAACCGATAATTTTTCCTTTCGAAATTTTGTGACTTTCAAAAATAGCTCTATCTTTGCATCGCTTTAGAAAATTCCTCAATAGCTCAGTTGGTTAGAGCGGCGGACTGTTAATCCGTAGGTCGTAGGTTCAAGTCCTACTTGAGGAGCGAAGGGGATACCGGAAACCGGTATCCTTTTTTAATATTAAAAGGTTTTCTTTCCACCTCTTATTCTGTTTTTACAGACATTTTATATTTTAAATACTCAAGATTATACCTATGAACCGTATCAACAAAATCGCATTTTTTGTTTCCCTGATCGTTCTTGTCGTCGCTTTCAGCCTGTTATCGATGAGCTCGATGCCTAAAGAATTCAGATATACCTGGATAGGACTCAATCCCTGGAATGGCATAGAAGGCTTGGCTTTCACCGTGCGTTATTTCCTACATACGGGAACGACAGCAACTTATATCATCACAATCGGGCTGGTACTCCTGATTTGGTGGCGTTTATATGCGATCTTCAACCGGATATGGCATTGAAAATTTTCAATTTTTCTGAGATTTTCTAATTGTTTTCCGTAAGTTTGCATATTCAATACGACATACAAACGTACGAATCGACGTAAAAGTGTAAAACATCCGTAACCTCGTATACGAATTTAAGCATGAGAAAAGACGAAAGATACAATAAACGCGGCGTATCCGCTTCAAAAGAAGACGTTCATAACGCGATCAAAAACATCGACAAGGGAATTTTCCCCAAAGCTTTCTGCAAAATTGTACCCGATTATTTAGGAGGTGACCCTTCTTACTGCAATATCATGCACGCCGACGGAGCCGGAACAAAATCTTCCCTGGCCTACATGTACTGGAAAGAAACCGGTGACCTCTCTGTATGGAAAGGGATTGCCCAGGATGCACTGATTATGAACATCGACGATTTACTCTGTGTAGGGGCTGTCGATAATATCCTTTTATCTTCCACGATCGGACGTAACAAAAACCGGATCCCCGGAGAAGTGATCGCCGCCATCATTAACGGTACCGAAGAATTATTGGAAGAATACCGGAAATTAGGAGTAAGTATCTATTCTACCGGCGGCGAAACAGCCGACGTCGGTGACCTCGTACGCACCATTATTGTCGATTCGACAGTCACCTGCCGGATGAAGCGAGAAGAGATCATCGACAATGCCAACATCAAAGCAGGAGACGTCATCGTCGGTCTCGCATCTTATGGACAAGCCAGCTATGAAACGGAATACAACGGCGGTATGGGCTCCAATGGACTGACGTCAGCCCGCCACGATGTATTTGCTAAATATCTGATGGAAAAATACCCGGAAAGCTTCGATAACGCCGTACCGGAAGAATTGGTATATGCCGGGAAATGCAAACTGACGGACACCGTAACGGATTCTCCCCTCAATGCCGGCAAATTGGTCCTTTCACCGACACGTACGTATGCTCCGGTTATCAAAAAAATCCTGGATCAATACCGCCCCCAAATCCATGGCATGGTACACTGTTCCGGTGGAGCCCAAACCAAAGTGATGAATTTTGTCGAAAATATGCATGTTGTAAAAGACAACCTTTTCCCGGTTCCTCCCCTATTCAGATTGATACAGGAACAATCCGGCACATCCTGGGAAGAAATGTATAAAGTATTCAACATGGGACACCGTATGGAAATATACGTCGATGAAGAATTAGCCGATAAAATCATCGCTATCTCCCAAAGCTTTAATATTGATGCCCAAATCGTCGGTCGCTGCTATGACAATGACGAAGGCGAAGGAAATAAGCTTACCATAATCAGCGAATTCGGGAAATTCATATACTGAACGGTAGGTTTGATTCGTAAACTTTATATATAAAACGAAAGGATGCCCTCTTGAGGCATCCTTTTTTTATTTAACACAAAGCTACTTTATAACCATTATCCTCTATTTCTAACCTTGCATTTACCCCCAAAGCTTTAAATATTTTAATAACAGTAGCCAAAGTCAAATTCTTACCATTTTCTATTCGGGAGATTTGAGCTTTTTGTACCCCTATCAGTTTCCCTAAATCTTCCTGAGTCATATTTTTATCCAAACGTGTACGTTTAATAGCTTCACCTATCAAAAATAAATTCAGTTCACTTTCATAATTATCGCGTTCAGGTGTGCCTTTCTTTCCAATCAGCATATCTTTCACCTCCTCCTGCGTATAAAACTTCTTTTCTTCCATAGCTCCCTTATTTTTGTTCAAAATATTCTTTCATTATCTCTTTTGCTCTTGCCACTTCTTTTATGGGTGTCTTATCCGTTTTCTTCACAAAACCATGAGTAGCAATCACCAATACATCAACGTCTTTATCCCAGAAAGCTAATAAACGATATTGCTTCCCCTTGTACAAAGTTCTGAACTCCCAAATATCAGTTCCTGTTAATTTCTTAAATAATTTAGGGTCTAAAGTATACCGTGCTTTATCAATATTATAAACAATCTTTTCCCTTGTTTTAGATTCCACTCTCTGTAAAAACTCTAAAGCATCCTTATAAAATATAACCTTAAATTTTTCAATAGAAACCATAGCACAAATATAAAAATAAGTTTCCATATATAGAAACCCAGCTAATTAAATTTTAATCTGTATATTAAACTACTAAATCATCCTTTCCGCCAATTCTGGAAATTCATATACTGAACGGTAGGTTTGATTCGTGAACTTTATATATAAAACAAAAGGATGCCTCGGGCATCCTTTTTTACTTTCCTTCTACCAAGTCTTTTCGCATCTGTTCCAACACCTCCAACAAAGGAGGAATGCTTTCCTGAACCGTATTAAAAATAACATCAGCATCCACTTCAAAATAATGATGGACAATGATATCACGCATTCCCATAACTTCACGCCACGGAATCTGTGGATAATGAACAAGTAAATTTCCAGCAGTCAGTTTATCCAGATTCTTTATACTTTCACCCGATGCTATCAATTTCATACAAACACCGTCCAGCAATAACGTACCTGTCGCAGAATCCAAAAAATCATTGACACAGTGAATGGTTTCCGTCCGCTGTTGAATAATTCTTATGGATTCGATTACTTTATCAAGTAAATGCAGGACTTTTACATCATACATAGATAGCCTCCTTCTGAATAGTTTGTTTTAATACTTCATCCATTCTCTCACGCACACGTACTAAATCCACAGGGCATCCTAATAAGGCTTCCAATTCATATTTAATACGAGCCAATGTAAACAGAGTCGGAGCTTCCCCTTCATAGCAAATATCAATATCACTATGTTCTGTCTGCTCACCTCTGGCCACACTGCCAAATATACCTATCCTTTTAATATGATAAATGGAGGCATGTGTTTGCATATAGCCTGCCAATAGTTGTAAATATTCACTGATTGATTTCATAAAGCATCCATAGTCTTCATATTGACAAATATAGCAATTATACCAAATTTAAACAAGTAGACTTTCTGGCATACACCCTCTTTCCATAAACCTGCAAAATCGTCCACTCCGCCAATCCGGGAAATTCATATACTGAACGTTTGATTCGTAAACTTTATATATAAAACAAAAAGATGCCCGAGGCATCCTTTTTAGTCTTCTAACAACTTCTCAACTTCCAGCTTTAACTTTGGTAAGTGATTGACAACAATACTCCAAAGGATATCAGCAGACAGACTATCATAACCATGAATGATATAATTTCTGGCATCTACAATTTTTCTGGAATTAGTTATCTGAACATCCGGCTCTACTTTCAGAATTCGATGCATTGCCTCCCCAATAATCTCTATATTTCTTTCAATTGCACGCCTAAGGCATAAATCACTTAAAAAATCATCAAATAATTTAGGCTGACCTCCCAAAAACGCCTCAATTTCTTCAATGGCAATCAGAATATCACTTAAATATTTTTTCATTGAATCATCCATAAATCAAGGCTTTAGTTTGGTCAACACTCTTCTTTAAATACGGATTTCTAATGGTTTGCTCCTCTAATAAATCAACCTTTCTTTTAAAAAGGTCTTCCAGTGCATATTTTAAATTGAGATAATTATCAAAATAATCCGTAATCTTCGCCCTATCAAAATCTACCACAAAATCAATATCACTCTCTTCATTGAATCGGTCCGTCAATACAGAACCAAATACAAAAAGACGAACTACTTTATGTTCTCTGCATAAAGCCTCTATTTTTTTTATATTGCTTTCTATCAGTCCCATATCTGCATCAACTTTCTACAAATATAACGATTATCTCTACTTTCTCAAAAAGATATATTCAGTATTATTGATTTTTCATACTCTCAATCCATCGTTCAATAAAAAAATTATCACCACCTATTCCATATTTTAATTGTATCGAATCCGATACAATTAAAAACAAGTAAAAGAACTCTATACTTCCATCAACCTACTTAATCGTCCACGCCGCCAATCCGGGAAATTCATATATTAAACACCTAAGGAGACGCGCTTCTATTTCGACCTGCCATTTTTTTCAAAAATTTTATGTTACTAATTTTCAATTATGTAAATATACGACAGTCGGCCAGGTTATATTCTATTGGGATTCGCAAGCAATTTTTTCAAAAATAAAATAAAAAAACGATCGCCCATTTTAACCAATTTTTAAAAATAAATCCTTTTCTTTGTAAAAGAAATGAAAATATCGGATTTAAGTTTCTATCCCAACCAAAATCGTTCCTTTTTTTCAGTCGAAGATCGACAGGTCTACAAAATTCATTCTTTTCATTGCTACTTTTTTATCTAATTCGCTAACAGACATTAAATTATCTGTTACAAATGACTCATGTTTTTTCCAAAACCACTTTAAATAAAATCATCCATTATTATGGAACATTTTAATTGCAGATTTATGATTTTAGACTAAAAAATCTGATAACGAATCAGGTTGTCAGGCAATTTAAAATTTATATAAACATTTATTTTGAAGACATACACACATTTTATTAAAAAATAGCAAAATCATTTTAAACATTTAAAAGTATGCGAAAAACATGGATTTTCAGTTGTTTCATATTACTATCGGTACTCTGGTGTTTACCGATAAATGGACAACAGTTAGCAAGTTATGCCAAAGACGGTGTAATCAGGGTTAAACTTGATCCGGCAGTGGCAGAACAACTGGGTAACACCCCCCGGACAAGAGGTGGAATCGTATCGACAGGAATTCAATCTTTCGATGCGGTAAATAAAGAAATTAAAGCCGTAAACATGAAGCGGGTATTCCCTTATGCGCCTAAATTCGAGGAGAGAATGAGGAAACACGGGCTTCATTTATGGTATGAAATCAGTTACGATGAAAAATTAACTCCGGAACAAGCAGTAAACCGATTCAAGGGAATATCCGGTATAAAAATAGCTGAAATCGTAAGAGTACAAACCTTACCGCCCTCTAAAACGGTAGATGTAACCCCAACCCCTCAAACACGGGCTACTCTTCCTTTTAACGATCCCTTACTAGTTAATCAATGGCACTATGCAAACGATGGCAGTATTCAAGGCAGTATCGCAGGTTGCGACATCAATCTTTACAAAGCCTGGGAAATTACGGCAGGCGCCCGTAACGTTATTGTTGCCATTATTGACGGTGGTATAGATATTACACACGAAGACCTGATCGACAATTTATGGGTCAATGAAGCGGAATTAAATGGTGAAGAAGGCGTCGACGATGATGGTGACGGATATATTGATGATATATACGGTTATAATTTTGCAGCCAAATCGCCGGCATTGACAGCACACAAACACGGTACTCACGTAGCGGGAACAGTAGCTGCCGTAAATAACAACGGCAAAGGGGTATGCGGTGTCGCCGGAGGTACCGGTAACAAAGACGGGGTTCTTCTGATGTCCTGTCAGGTATTCGACGATTACGCAGGACAGGGCGACTTCGCCACTCCCTTTGTTTACGCTGCCAACAAAGGAGCTGTCATAGCACAATGCTCCTGGGGCTGGGACAATGACGGCTATGTAGAGCAAGCCGTATTGGATGCTATGGACTATTTTACCCAGGAAGCCGGAAATTACGAAGGAAGCCCGATGAAAGGCGGCCTTTGCATCTTTGCTGCCGGCAACACCGGTTTGGAAGGTACGTTCTATCCGGGTGCTTATGCAACGGCCGTATCCGTTACGGCACTAAGCGTTGACTACAAAGTAGCCTCTTACTCCAGCCGCGGGGACTGGGCCGATGTCAGTGCCCCCGGGGGAGATGTGGAATTAGGCGGAGAATCCTGGGGAGTACTCAGTACATTCCCGGGTAACCGTTACGGCTATTATGACGGCACATCTATGGCATGTCCTCATGTCTCTGGTATTGCTGCATTAATTATCGCTAAATACGGAAGTCCTGATTTCACGAATACGGATTTAAGAAACCGTCTGACGGAATCCGTACATGACATATACGGCTATAATCCGCAATATATAGGGAAATTAGGTTCCGGAATAATCGATGCTTACATGGCCCTGGATGCTAAAAACAACAATGCTCCGGCTAAAATTGCTGATTTTACACTTGTAGCTTCGCAGGAAGATATACAGGTCGAATATCTGCTCCCCAGCGATCCGGATAATGACAATATCGCCAAAGGAATTGCTTACTATAGCGACAAAGCTTTCACTGCTACCAGTGATCTGAGTGTTTTAAAAAGCGTGGAAATCGCCACCCGTTTTAATAAAACCGGAGATAAAATCACAATCAATATTCCGGGGCTCAAACCCGAGACTGAATACTGGGTTGCCGTAAAAGCCTTCGACCGCTGGCAAAACGGCTCAGAACTGTCAGAAGTAAAAACGATCGTTACCAATGCCGGACCCGAACTGGAACTCAGCAAAACCGACTACACCATCGAAATGGACGTTACCCAGTCGTATACAGCCGAAGACTCTATCGTCTTAAATAATACGGGAGAAGGACTGTTAAAATGGAATGCAAGCATAAGAAGCTACTACAAAGACCCCTGGAGTATATTCAATACCCCCGGAACAACAACAGCTTCCGCTACCGCAAAAAAACAACCGAAAACCTATTCTTTTAAAGGTATCATTAACACTCAGTCCGTAACGCCGACAGAGGTCATCGAATCGGGCTACAACCTGGACGAATATCCGAAAGAATTCCAATACTACAAGGATTTGAGATTCTATATCGGAGAAGGAGATACCGCATTGACCAATTCCATGGCTCAATATTTCTTTGTCGATCCATCATTATATCCGGAAGGATTCAATTTAACGGGATTCTATGTAGAAGGCGTATATACCCAAGGACGTCCCATCGTGGAAGTTTATTCCGGTGAAGGCGGACTCACGCCGGAAGGATTGTTGCTCAGCGACACGCTGGATGCTGTCAGTCCTTTCTCACATACGATACGTCTAAGCGAAGATATCATGATCCCTTCCAGTAATGATTTCTGGCTTGTTTTTCATATGCCTAAAGGCAATGCCGGATGCCTGGGAACCGGTGATGAATATGACTATTCCAATGCCCACCTCTACAGTTATTACAGTTCCAATATGGGAAAAACCTGGCATACATTGGGAGAGGTGTTGAGTGAAGGAAATCTCAGTAAATATGCCGACCTACAGGCCTGGTCGATAAAAGCGGTGAGCCAAACTCCGGGATGGATCGAATATCTGACCCTGAATCCCTCTTCCGGTATTGTAAGACCACACGATAAACAAGCTGTAATCGCCTCTCCTGAAAAAGTAAAATTGATTAACGGAGATTACAATTTCAAATTATACCTGAATACCAACTGCAAGGATAAAGAAAAATTAACAATCCCCGGTACACTCTCCGTAAAAGGACACAAACCCGATCTGAAAAGTGCAAAAGTAATAGATTTCGGAAAAACTTTTGTGGGCAAAGGAAAAGAAGTAATCGTCGAAATATTCAATAACGGTTACGGAAAATTCGCAGGACAAGGCGGATATGATTTATACGATTATAACGGTGGATACAGTTTCAGTGACAACCACTTCAATACATCAGGAGAATGGAGTGAGGGAGTCTCGATTCCGGCATTAGAAGCCCGTTCCACCAGCCGTATCAAACTAAAATTCACGCCGACTTATCAAGGAATATTCAATTGTAAATTTACCCTGAACAGTGAAACAGGGGAAACGCACAACATCACCCTGACAGGTACAGCTATCAATCCGGCCCATATTACAATCGCACCGACACAGATAGTTGTAGGCGACCTGGATTTGAATGCCGCTCCCACTGTAAAACAAATTACAATCAGCAATACCGGATCTTATCCCTTGGAGTTTGCTTTCCCGAAATTTACAGAAGACACGGTAGCCGGTATTACCAAAACCTCCCACAAATACGGTTATGAATATATCAGTAATATTCCCGGGTTTAATAAGAACGAAACCTGTCAATTCCGTTGGGACGAACTACTGAATACCACAGAGATACAGAATCTGTTTGACGAAAATACAATATGGACGGAAGCTGTCAACATCGGATTTAAATTCCCATTCTTCGGTAAAGACTTCGAACAAGTCTACATCGGCAAATTAGGTATACTTTCATTCAGCGGTGAAACCGGTTCACTACATGCCTGCATGCCGGCTTCCACTTCATGCAGCGATCACCTGGACCTGATTACGCCAATGGCTTATCAACTTTCTATCAGTCCGAGAAGTAAAATCGCCTACGCCAAACAAAACGGTAAATTCGTCGTTAGTTTTGAAAATGTAGGGGTTTTCAATGCTGACGGAGACGGAGAAACCGATGTATCTTTCCGCATAGCACTCTCTCCGAACGGAGATGTCGAAATGTTCTATAAAGATTACGATCCGTTCATGATCAGCCAACCCCAAAATATTTTTATCGGTTGTATCGATTATGAGGTGAAGGACCCATTCGTAATCACGGATGTCGATATGGTCAACAAAGACAACATCGATATATGGGAACACATTCAAAGTGGTACGGCAATCAAAATCGTTGCTCCGGGTAAAAATATGATCCGGGATATAGACAAAAAAAGCGGTACGGTAGCCATCAATGAAATTGAAACCGTCAATATCAGTCTGGCCGCCGATTCGTCCATGTATAAAGGTGATTTAACGAATTTACTGGTACTATTGAGCAACGATCCCAATAATTCGACTTCTGTAATCCGTTTGGATGCCAACATTACCGGTGACTATTATCAACCCGTGGTAGAACTCGATCGGGATACGCTTTTATTCGGTGAAGTTTTCCAAACAGGCCGGGCCGTATCGACAATCAGCCTCCTGAATAAAGGAAATGCCCCCATCGAAATCACCCGGCTTGAAATCGCAGATCCGACTTTTACTTACACGGTAGGCAAACCACTACCTTTCACGCTGGAAGCCGGTACATCTGAAGACATTTATATTACAGCCGTATCTACGACAAAAGGTTCTTATGAATCCGTTATGTCCGTTACGACAGCCGGAAGCCAAATACTGACAACCCGGTTATTTTCGACAATTATTGATGCTCCCGACATCGAAATTACTCCGGCACAATACGCGGAAACCCTCGAAAGCGGTAAAGCCAAACAACTGGATATGAGCATAAAAAATACCGGAGAAAGTATATTAAAGTATTCGATCACTCCGACTACGATTTTATATCCGGTTAATGATACGTTAAAAGCAAATGAATCGCTGGATTACATCTACAGTTCTTCCATCGACGACGACAATATCCTGTATCAATGGGAGGACATTACAGATTCTCCGATTCATTACAAAGAAGAGTATTTCTATACCCATGTCAGTTTCGAACAGGAATTACCGTTTGAATTCACATTCTATGGAAAGACCTATAACAAAATATATGTTTACGGTCCGGGCTTCATTACATTTAAGAAATTCCCGGCAGTAGATTCATGGCCGGAAGATTTTTCCGCCGACTTCACGCCGTATATAGCACCGTATTGGGGACACCACACCCCGTCTCCTGCTGAATATGCATTAGATCCGACTCAACCCGTCGGTATTTACTATAAAGCTGAAGACGACCGGGTGATCGTATCCTTTATCGATTTCTCGAACCAAATGAGTTTGGGATTGTGTTTCCAGGCCATTCTTTATAAAAACGGTAATATTAAATTCCAATACAAATTACTTGAAGGCGGTATTCAATGGAGTGCATACGGAATCAACGGTTTGGCTTATGAAGGTGCCGAAGAATCCCAAAGACTTACTTTAAGAAGCCGATACCTGAATATGAGCAGTGCTATCGAATTCTATCCGGTAAAAACATCCGAATTACAACCGAATGAAACGGCCAACCTGAAAATGGAAGCTTCAGCAAACGGTCTGTTGGCCGGTACTTATCAGACTACAAACCTTGTAAAGACCAATGTTCCGACAAAACCGGAAATTACCGTTCCCCTGAACCTGACGGTAACCGGAACACCTTCCGGAGAATGGCCGGAAGAACTGGCATTACCGGATATCTTTATCGAATCCTACCCCAATAATTATGTCTTTACATTCCGCAATGTCGGTACCGCCGCATATCACATTACCGGCTTAACCTGGAATGAACAGTCCCAGTATGATCCCAATGACTGGCAAACCCCATTCTTTCCGACATTCGACGTCCTTTACTGGAGTACCCAAGCCGGAGGTGGTGTCGGTCCATTGAATGTACAACCCAGAAATCAAGGCGACTGGGCCAGCGGACTGTACGTACCTATAAACGAATTCAATCCCCTGGAAGTCGGCAAGGAAGCTCAAAAATTCGCCGTTTCATTCCTGAATACCATGGATTTAATGGAAGTTACCGACACATTGGTATTTACAACCGATCTACCCGGATACGAAACGATAAAAATTCCGTTAAAGTATAATATCGTCGAAGCTCCTGTCATTGAAGTAAATCCGGAAAAAATGGATTTGTATGCTCCCGACAAACACTTTAGTACTGATACAAATATCCGGATTATAAATAACGGAAACTATAAACTGGATTACAAAGTCAGTATCTCTTATAATGATGAAGTAAATGCACTTACTGCGATTCAGGCCGCTAACGACATCTCCCTGACGGCTCTTGGCCTGGATACAAAAGTTAAAAATGCAAGTTTCCAGTCGCTACCTGTTACCAGGGCAACAGGAGAGTATACGGACAGCCTGGGCTATGACTTCAATCTCCAGGGACAAATGATTGTCATCGGCACGGCTACAGGCGAAGATCCTTATATTGCATGTACCGAATTTACAGCTCCTGAAGGAGGATTTAACATGTCCAAAATCAAATTTATGGCTTCATTGGGAGAACAGGAAAATGCAGAATTTATCATCGAAGTCAGAACAGGTAGTTCTTTCAATAATAATACCGTTGCCGGACGCGCCAGCAAAGTGATCACAGGAGGACCTGAAGCAGAAGGCGACAGAATCAGTGTATCGGCCAAAGAGATCGAATTTGAAAATCCGGTATACATCTACCCGAATGAAAAATTCTGGGTTTACATCTATATACCCGAGAAAGCATTTATTGCTTTTGTTCCGACCAAAGATGTAGCTACTCCCCTGCGTTATATGCTAAAACTCAAAGGAGAATGGGCTGATGTAACCGAATTATCAGAGCAATACGGCTCTTTGGGATTCCTGACTTTATTGTATCAGCAAGAAGCCGGTTCCTCCTGGATAACACTGAATACGGAAACAGGAACAGTTGCCGCTCACGAAACCGAAGCTGTCAACTTCCACGTTGACGCCAGCAAAGCCAGAAATGAAAACAACAACAAAGCCATTATCAAAATTGCAAGCAACGACCCGGAAAATCCGGAAGTAAGTATTCCTGTAACTTTGAATAAAAACACTGCACCGGTAATCACCCGAATCGATAAACAGATCAGTGTTAAAGAAGAACAGGAAACCACCGCCAGATTTACTGTCGTAGATAATGAAAACGATAATTTCGAAGTTACCGTAGAAGACGAGTCCGGAATAGCAACTTTAAATGAAGACAATGGTAATGTTAGCGTGACCCTGGCTCCGAAATACGGGGACAACGGAAATCACACATTCACTCTAAAAGCAAAAGATGTATTCGACAATGCAAGTACATTAACCGTTGACTATTACGTTGAAAAAGTGAACCGTGCACCAATCGTTATTCTGCAACCGACAGACAAAACTCAAAAAGTAGGTGATATCATTGAGAGTCTGATACTATCATCGGTATTTTCTGATCCGGATGGTGACGAATTGAGTTACACGGCTCATTCTTCCAATCCTGACGCCGTAAAAGCTCTTGTTGCCGACGGAGATGCCATTGAATTTGTAATCAAAGCTGAAGGAGAAGCAATCATTACATTGACAGCACAAGATCCTGCTCTATTGCAGGCGACAACCACTTTTAAAGTGACTGTAGAAGGCGGAAGCAACGGAAGCGGAATCTTCGAAGCCCAGGTAAAAGCCTATCCGAACCCGACCAGCAACATCCTGAACGTACAATGTTCCGATGATGTGGAAGGAGAAGTAATCATACGGCTTTACGATATGGGCGGTAACATGGTATATACCGAAAAAACAGCGATGACTGCCGGTTCTATTAAAGCGATAGATATCACTGCGTTACCTGCTGGTATGTATGTTTTGGAAGTAGAACATAAAGGGGCTAAAATCACCTCAAAAGTAGTTAAACAATAAGTTTTATCCGGGGAGAGACGACCTCTCTCCCCTCTATTAAATTGGTAATATGATCAGAAAAATATCCATTATAGCTCTCACGGCTCTCTCAACACTCGGAGCCAGAGCCCAGGAATCCCAAATATCCTCTTTGTATAGCGGGGCCTATTTCCTATCCATCGCTCCTGACGCTCGTGCCGGAGCTTTGGGTTCAATCGGAGCTTCAACTTCAGCCGATCCCTATTCCATTTTCTGGAATGCTGCAAAATCCGCCTTTACAGAAACCAAAGCCGAGTTGTCATACACCTACAGCCCCTGGATGCGGGACCTGGTCAAAGACATCAACTTGTCAAGTATCGGTTTTTCTTATAAACTCGACGATATGCAAACCATTTCTGCCGGATTCAGATATTTCTCCTTCGGAGATGTCATGTTTATCGGCGAAGACGGTCTGAATATGGGGGAACAAAACCCTTACGAAATGAGTATCGATATTGCCTATGCCCGCAAATTGGGCCAATACCTGTCTGCCGGCGTTACTTTAAAATACATCCGTTCAGAACTCGGAATGGGGCAGATGGTCGGAAACGTCAAGGCAGATCCGGCGAATGCTGTAGCTGCAGACATTTCATTGTTTTTCAATAAAAATGTCAATTTCCTGACAGAAAATGCCGTATGGCGGGCCGGCCTGACACTGGCAAATATCGGCTCGAAACTGAAATACGGAGGAGACAACGAATCCTATCTGCCGGGAGATCTTCGGTTAGGTACATCTTACGAACTCAATTTCAACAACCAACATTCACTGATGGTTGCCCTCGAAGCCGATGCCCTGATGACACCCCGGTATAAGGACAATGAAAAACCGGATAAATCCGGAGTAGGGGGATATTTTTCCTCTTTCGGCGATATCCAGTCCGACAATATCATGTGGGCCCTGGCAGCCGAATATTGGTATGCCAAGACAGTAGCCCTCAGAGCCGGATACCACCACGGGAACAATGATAACGGCCACCCGACCTGGTTCAGCACCGGTGTCGGATTACGCTACTACAACCTGTTGGCCGACTTCTCCTATGTTGCCGGAATCTCTGACAACAATCCGATAAAAAACAGCCTGCAATTTTCCATAGGTGTCAACTTCGATATCTTTAAGAAAAAAGCACAATAAAAATGAAGACCCTAAAAAAGCTGCCGTTTTCGGCAGCTTTTTTACCTTTAAGAAAAAAGAAACTCCTTATGAAAAACGAGAAATATTGTTCATATAATTGTAAATTTTAAATTGCCCGGAAACCGGATTCGGTATCAGACTTTTTAATCTAAAGTCGTAAAATTAGTTCTATTAACATTATCGTTCCAATACCGTCAATTATACCAAAGAAAAGACATTCCCCGGTACGATTATCCCCCATCCTTTTTGCCATTCCCTTTATCGACAGAAGATTTATCCTTCTTTTCCTTCCGTTTTTTTAAATAATAACCGAGACATTCTGCCGCGATCCCCCCCCCTATAGAGCCGAGAATAAACGATATTACAATTGATTTAATTTCTTCACTCATATCAAAACAGTTTTGATAACCATTTAGCTGCCTTACCAACCATTCCTAAAGATCCTGTAATAGCCCCCCCAACAGCACTTACTCCCACAGAAGTCCAATTAACCTCTCCGTTACCTGCATAGGAAGACACAGCACCAATAACAGCACCAATAGCAGCACCCGCAGCATCAAGAGCAATTGCAGCAGGAAGAGCCCGGGTTTGCGGTAAAGCATCTGTATTTATTTGCCACCATTCAATAGAAGCTAAAGAAATAGAGAGTGCATAAGCCAAAGTTTTTCCATATTTTGATTCTTCTGTATACCCTTGTATTAACCATTCTTCTTTCACCTTATAAATAAAGGTTTCAAATTCATCATTAGTTACAGTACCGGATATATTCGCTTTTGCTTTTTCACCCAAAAGAAGTAATTTTTCATATTCAAAAAAATCTATAAGTTCATTCCTATATGCCTCCTGAATATATTCCAAATAATACCCTTCAACCTCTGAACCATCTGTATTTCTCGTTTTTATACAGAATAATTCATCATACATTAGGGGAGTATATACAAAATGCTTCATTTTGGTCAGTTCATCACACAAAAGTTTTTTTTCTTCTTCAGGAATATTTAAAGTCGCAGTATATTTCAAATTAAATTGATTGATCCTTTGAATACCTTCAGATAAAGTTGTAACCTCTTGTATATCCGGATTGAAATTGTCTTGTAAATTGCTCAGAAATTGATTATGAATTTCTCCATATTTTTCAAAAGTTTTAAAGTACTCTTTACTAGCATCGTATTTCACACTTTCTTCATTTCTATTACATCCTGTTACTAAAATGAAAATAGACATTATTAATAATACAATTCTTTGCATAATACTCATTTTTAAAGATTATATAACTTACAAAATTTCACTTTTTCCTCTGGATATGTAAAGTATTTGCCATTTTCGGATGAGGACGGGCCATTATTCCCCTAAATCCTAAATGGCAAGCAGCTTAAGTTATTTTTACCTAAAAAGGTTAAACTTCGGATTTTCATATACACACAATTTTCAATGTTTTTACAATACAATTTCCCCTATCCCTACGTAATGATCCGATATAATGGAAAGCGTATAAACCCCGGATTGTTCCGGCAAAAGAAATGTCTGTACTCTGATCCATCCGGTATTTACGATGCGGGAATAGACAGCAGTACCCGATTTATCATATAGTGTCACCATAGTCTGTCCGATATCCTGTATAAAAGAAAGAGTTAACTTTCGGGTATCTGAATCATAGAAGCCTGACACATTCATCAGAAAAGAAGAAGGACGTATCTTTTTATTTTCCTGTTTCACCTGTTTTACTTTTATTGTAACAGGAGTTGGAGTTGCTAATAACATCCCATATAAGAACCCAATCGTAAACATCAGCATAAATAATTTTTTCATAATATTCGTTTTTAAAGGGTTAAAACCGTCTGAAGATTTTATTCACGTTGAACACATTTCAAAATTATTTTTAATCTGTTTATTACAAATCTAACACACCTATCCCCTAAAAAACAAAAAAATACATCCCTTTCGATCTCATCAGAACAAACGTGAAATAACTGACAATGAAATCGTTACTAAAAAAAGTATATCATCCCGATCTCATCCATATAAAACACACCACACAAACATATGAAAATCAACACATTACACTTTTATCGAAAAGAAATATATTACTAACAGAATGACAATCAATATCATTACGATCTAAAAAAAGCTATTTTCAGAACGCATACCTTCAAAATATAAAATTGAAATTTAACGTCAGAAAATCAACGGGCCAGATTTACTAACAATCCATCCAGATATTGTTCCAGATTAATTTCCGGAGAAAGCCCCATCTTTCTTCTGAGATCCGAACGTTTATTGTAAAGGGAATTTTTATTGGTAAGATCATACATCTGCAACATAACGTCAACCGGCATTTTCAAATAAAGCAGACAGCAAAAATCCAAATCTTCATCGGTTAAATGGGGATACTCTCGCTTCAGGTAATCTACAATACCATTGTGCGACTGATTCACCCATGCATGCAGATTTGAGAAAAAACGTTCCTTACCGGTCTTGAGATTGAGATTTTCTTTAAATGTTTCCAAAAATTGTTCTGGTTTTTTTTTCATCTTAATCGCCATATCGGCCAATGTTTTCAGAAAATTGATCCAGTCATCCAATACACACTTCAAAGAGTTGATTTTCTCCTCTTTTTCCCGTTCTTTCCGCTTGGCCCTATAAACAAACAGAGTCAATACACAAACAAAAAAGAAAAAGATCAAAAGAAAAATAATAAACAAATACACATTTATCGTATGCAACTCTTCATTTTCTGCCCGAAGCAATTCAGTCCGGTATTGCCGTTCCAGATTTTGTACCAACTTATCTTTTTCTACAACATAAATACTATCCCTCAACTCCCCTGCCCGCTTGACATAATCTAATGCTTTCCGATACTCTTTCTTTTGTTCATATAACATACTCCACATCTCATACGTGCCAATCGTTGCGTAAGGACTGGAATCCGGCCCTGTGTCATGCATAAGATAATATTCTGCTTTCTGCAAATCTTTTTCCTGTAAACAAATATACCCCCACAAAGCAAAATGACCTTCAGGAATCTCTCCGCCACAATATCTATTATATATATCACTCAACAAGTCCTTGGCTTTCTTTATATCTTTATAATAAAAAACGAAATTAGTACCTATTTGTTGAACAAGTGATAATACATTCAGCGTATCTTTCAACTGGCAGGCAATATCTAAAGCCTCATAAAACAGCCGGTTTGCTGCTTCTTTATTTTCCAGAAGAATAAGAGCACTACCTTCCTCTCTCAATGTATAACTCAAATTTCTTAACTTACCGCCTTTTCGAAAAGCATCACTGGCTTTAGCAAACATTCTTACAGTCGCTTCTGCATTTGCCTGAGTATCGTATAGATACCCCATACGGCTATATATCAACCCCTGCAAATTATACTGCTCTTTTCCGACATATTTTTCCGCTGACACAAAAGCAGCCACGGCTTCTTCTGTACGACCGGCATTTTCATGAATTCTTCCCAGATAATAATACATTTTTGCCCGATCTTCATACTTACCGTTTTGCGAAAAATATTCCACTGCCGGACGAATCACAGAATCGGTTTCCAAATCGATATAATTCTTATCCAACAATTCAGAAAATAATAAAGAATAACGTGCCCGTTCCTGCCGTTTCATCAGACTCGACTCGTCGACAGTATGCAACAACACCAAAGCACTGTCAGGATGTTCAGCAGCCATTCCCTCTACCCGGTTCAGCACACCTAAGTCTATCCGTCTCTTTTCCAGAGCCGAACGATCATTACCGCACCCCCATATTGTAACAATATACAACAGAAAAATAATCCGGAACATATTCGATTTTAAACAGTTTTGATAACAAATATAAACATTCATTTCATTTTTCAACTTCTTAAAACTTGAAAATGCCTTTTTAAGCCGTCATTTTTATTTATTATCACGTTAAAAAAACTGTTTAGAATAAAAGAATATCAAAATTCAATTTTTCATAAAACACAGATCAGAACTTATCTGTTTTCCCATAAAAGAATATTAAAACCGAATACAAGTCCCAAAAACTAATGTCTCCCGCTATCCATTCGTTCATATAATTGTAAATTTTAAATTGCCCGGAAACCGGATTCGGTATCAGACTTTTTAATCTAAAATTCACAAAAACGCTTTTAGTATAGACCCGATATATCACTAAAACTTCAAAGTTCCCAGTTTTCTTACAGGGAAGAAATGGGGGCATAATCTAAAATCGTAAATCTAAAATCTACAATTTATACGCATTTTTCAGGTAAGTATCCAATTCAGCAAAAGAAGTGAACTTATCTATTCTTCCATCCGGGAAACGGAGGATAAAATCATCCGGAGCACCAGCTTGTAGCAGAAAGGCTACATCTTTCCCTTCCGTTGCACAACAAAATCCGTTACGCATCAAAATATTATTCACCCAGAACAACAATTCGCCGGATGCCTCCACCTGCACTTGTATTCCTTGCGATGGCAAAGGCCGGAAGCTACCGCTCGTTTTGTCAAAGACAATCTCATTGCGGGCAAAAAAATGATCCATCGTTCCCCGAAATACCAACTCTTCCGTAATGCCGCATTGGAGTCCTTCTGTCCGGGAAAGCAGCCACAGGCGGTCACTCAGTAACAGCGCCTGCTCCAGATCATGCGTCGAAAGCAGAATCGTCTTCCCCTGCTCTGCCGCCAATTTATGTAACAAACTCATAATTTCGATGCGGCTGACAACATCCAGAAAAGCCGTCGGTTCATCCAACAAAAGTACGGGGCATTCTTGTGCCAATGCTCTTGCAATCATCACCTTTTGACGTTCCCCATCAGACAGTTCCGCCACATAATGATCCGCTTTCGTACCGATTCCCACTGCATCTAAAGAATCCCGGATAATTGTGTAATCTTTTTCTTTCAAACGTCCGAAAAAACCGGTATGCGGATGACGTCCCAAAGACACCAGATCGAATACCGTCAAGCCGCCGGTCATCGTCTTATCTGTCAATACAAGGCCTATTTTCCGGGAAATTTCCTGTTCGGTACAGACAGACAATTCCCTTCCTTCCAACAGTATACTTCCCCCCAACGGACGCTGCGATCCACTGATTGTCCGCAGCAATGTAGATTTCCCGGCTCCGTTAGGCCCCAATAAACAGGTCAATTCTCCACGACGAAGTCCGAAAGAAAGCTCCGTATATAATACTTTTCTCCCTCGTCTTCCCAAGCGGTAACCGATGGATAAATTCCTGGCTTCTATCATTGAATCTCGCTGCATATATTTAACCGAAGGCTTACAAGCCTCTAACCGTTGATTTAACTCAATTGAAATATTGTATCTTTTTCTGATTGACAATCACATAAATAATAACCGGAGCTCCTAATACCGGTGTAATGGCATTCAAAGGAATCACTCCGGCACTTCCCGGTAACACACTCAATAAGTTACACAACAAAGCTATGAAAGAACCGCATAACAAGGTCACCGGCATCAATAATTTGTGATTTGAGGTACCCAGCATCAACCGGGCAATATGGGGCACAGCCAAACCGATAAAAGCAACCGGACCGCAGAATGCTGTCGTGACAGCCGTCAATATACCCGTACTGATCAATAACAATATACGTACCCGCTTTACGTTAACCCCCAGATTCTCCGCATACCGCTCTCCCAGCAACAAAGCGTTCAAAGGCTTGATCAACACCAAAGCCAATAGCAATCCCAAGGCCAGTATACCGCAAAAATAAGGCAATTGTTCGGCCGATACACCGGAAAAATCACCCATACCCCACATGGTATACGAAAATACCCCTTCGGCCGTAGAAAAAAAGTTCAGTAAAGAGATTGCCGAAGAAGTGATATAGCCGATCATGATTCCGATGATCAGAAGCATCACATTACTCCGAATCAAAGTCGAAAAAAAGATAATGATACCCAATATCGTAATGGCTCCGGTAAATGCACCGAATATAACCGCCATATAACCTGAAAAAGAAAGCCCGACAACCACACCTCCGACTGTACCTCCATACAGCAGCATCACCAAAGCCACTCCCAGACTCGCCCCCGAATCAATACCCAGGATAGAAGGCCCGGCCAACGGATTGGCAAAAACCGTCTGTAACATCAAACCGGCTACAGCCAAGGCAGCTCCGGCAAACATGGCCGTTACAGCCTGCGGCAAACGGGTTTGCAAAATAATATACATCCAGGTATCCTTTTCCGTCCCTTCACCCATCAATATGGACAAGACCGAACGAAAAGGAATCTTCGCCGATCCCAGGAACAGATTGGCAGCGAATAAAATACCCAAAAGTAATAATATACACCAGACGATACGATACTTCATTTATCCAGTTTTTAATTTCAGATTAACGAAACTACAGTTCCGATTCGTATCTCAATCAAAACCGTAAATCGTAAACCCAAAACTCTTTTCAACCTTATATCCCGATCTACAATCTAAAATCTACAATCTAAAATCTAACATCTAAAATCTAAAATTTAAAATCCCCCTTCCTCACTCTTTCATCTTGCTGTAATACCTCAATTGATAATCAGGCAAAAGTTCGGGATGAAAAATCTTTACCAAATCCTTCAACAGATAATCCGGACGAATCGGAACCTCTTCATAATAGGGAACAACTCCCGTATTACAGGTAAAGATATTGTGTTTTTTCCAGGCTGCAAAATTAGCATAGGGAGTATATTCCCGTTTCAAATCTTCGTAACTCATTTCCTGTGCCCGGTTGTACTTAATCAACCAAAAGTCAGCCTCACCCCCCTGTTCAAAAACACTTTCAAAAGACAAGGGAAATGAACCGGCATGCTCATCGTCTTTCCAGCAATAACCGGCTCCGGCATCCTGAAGGAAACGGCCCATATAACTGCGGCCTCCGGAAATATACCACATAGAGCCGTATTTCATTTCCGTCACCACAGAAGGACGTTCCTCAACGCTATCTACTAAAGCTTTTACGGCATTATATGACTCAACAATTTCTTTAAAAAGCGAATCGGCTAAAGCCTCTTTTCCAAAAAACAAAGCCTGGAAACGAATCCATTCCGCCCGTCCCAAGGGAGTCGACTCCATATAATCCACGCATTTGATCTGTGGAATTCCGGTTTTCTCCACCCGTCCATAAGGGGCATTGCTTAAAGGAGAAGTAATCATAGCATCCGGCTCCAATTCAATCAATTTTTCCACATCGGGGGCGGAAGCTTCACCGATATCCGTAATTTTACCCTCCGCCAATCCCCGGCGCACAAAATCCAAATCGATATAACGCGATTCACAAACCCCGATTAATTCATCGCGTACACCCAACATTTCCAACCAACCGCAATGTACCGATGTCGCTGCAACGACTCTTTCCAAAGGCACCCGTACTACAATCCCCGGCGGTAAATCCGCCGGCAATTCACGATCCCGGGCTACAAGAACATAATGTGCCAATAATTTGGTCGTATCCCAGGGATCACGAATGCTCACCTCCGTATAATCAGCACCACGGCGTACCGTATACCCCGTAGCGTATTCTACCCGGCAATTTTCTTTACCTTCCTGTTGTGTTTTACCTTTCTGCCCGCAAGATACAAGCAGAAAGATAAAAACCGATATCAGACAAAATGCGGATCGTCTCATTCGAAAAATACGGCATTATTAGGTGAAATACCACCACTACCGAATTTTTTAATCAACTTTCCATTCCTGGAAAAACGATAAACATCACCGGTATTGGTATAATCGGAAGTACCGATGTAAATATCTCCGGTATACGGATCTATTTCCATCATCATAATACTTTCGGTTTTCAAAGACTCAGCATCTCCGGTCAGGGTCAGGAAAGAGTTTTCGTTCAATTTCCTTGTCTTCGCATTGTAAGTGAAAAAGTTATTCGTCGTCACATAAGGCTTAACAGACCAGTCGGTAACGGAGTTTACCAAATATATTATATCGCCATGCGCTGTCATTTTTGTGGCAACAGCAATATTATCACAGGTGCCGTTTGCAACGTTCAGACGCTGCAACGCATAAGGGATATCTCCGTAATTCCCATAAGAAAGTACATAAATATCACCGGCAGCCTCGACGATAAGATTCGGATTCAGGACAACCGTGATTATCTTTTCAACCGTAAAAGTACCTAAATTGATGACAGAAACCGTCGTACCGGCTCCATAACCGGAATTGGCCACATACAATTTATCATTTTCTTCTACAATCTGTTCCGGATTAGCACCAACAGTAACATACTTCTCAATCGTCAGATCAGTCGTATCTATGCGGGCCACCTGGCCGCTCCAAAGCGTAACGTATAATTTTCCGTCTTCTGCCGCCATATACCGGGGCTGACCATCAGCCGGAGAGAACGTAATCGCTTTCAATTCTCTGCCCAGGCTATCCAATTTCACCAAACGACTCGAACCGTACACTGTTACATACACCCGATTTCCATAGGTAATCATGTCCTGACCGGCATCCCCCAATTTTTTATCGTTCAGCGCATAATACAAATCGGCAGTTATTCCTCCCGTCTTCGGATTATAGGCCGTAATACTGGCATTATTTCCCTGATAACTTCCTTCGTTAAGAATCAATATTCCTGACGTAATATCATCGTCATCGTCGTCATCATCGCTGCAGGATATAAAACAACTGACGGATAAAAGGCATAAAGCACTCAAAAATAAACTTCTGAATTTCATTTTTTTCTATTTAAATTAAACCATACTATTAAAACCAAACCATACCTTTAAAATCTTAGATTAACGATTAAACAAATCGGATAACGAATCAGTTTGTCAAACAATTTAAAATCCATACCTACCTCGATTTTGATTCACGATTCCTCCTTTTTGCAGGAGAGGATTATAGGTATAATCTAAAATCGTCAATCTAAAATCATCAATCTAAAATCTAAAATCGTCAATCTAAAATTAAAACACCCAGGTCATACCCAAACGATAGGATCGTCCCGGCATGGGGTAAAACTGAATCACATCGTATTGCTTATCCGTAAAATTGATTAACTCAGCCTGGATGCGCAACCGGCAACTCTTCAACACAAACTCCCGGGATACCGAAGCCGAATGCTCTGCATACCCATCGATACGATTGGCCCGGATATTTTGAGGCAAACTGTAGCGTTCTCCGGCTCCCATAACGGTATAAGCCACATTCGCCCAAGGCATCTCCAGATTCAGAGCTCCGTTTCCGGAATGCTTCGGTGTATAAGGTATCTGGTCCTTATAATTTTTGTCTTTCGGATTGGTAACGTCGATCGCTTTCTGATAGGTATAACCGCCCGATATACGCAACCGGATATCCTCCCTGAAAGCCAACGTTACGGCTAAAGCGACATCCACACCGGTAATATCCACTTCTCCCAGATTCATCATCTTCCATACATAGGTCGTCGGCCGGGCGACAATTTTATCCTCTACCCGGTTGTAATACCCGTCGACAGTCAGTGATACATAAGGAACAACTTCCGTCAAACTCCCGTTCCAGGTTATTCCGGCATTGAACTCTTTTGCCAATTCCGGTTTCAACCCGGTATTTCCCATACGCAGGTAATACAAATCATTAAACGTAGGTACCCGGAACGTACTCTTATACAAAAAACGGAAATACAAATTCTCTCTCTCCCAAGGTCGTAGTGACAAACTTACCGCTGGAGTCAGTTTTTCCCGGTTTTTAGGTCGTTTCCCGCTTTTCACGTCATCTATCGTATACGTATTCAGCAAATTAGCCGTCAATGACATAAAACGATACTGATATTTGACGGCCAATGCTGACAGTAAAGTATAACGTGTCGGGAAAGGACATTCCGGAAGATTATTCCACAATTTGTTTACAGACAAATCGGTAGCCCATGAAACGGATAAATTTTTCCGGGGCTGATATAAAGCGGTAACCGTCCCGTAATATTCATGCTGGCGATTCCGGTCGATCTGTTCCCCGTTCTCATATTTTACGTTGACGTCCTTGTATTTATTCCAGGAATAATTGTATTTCAATGCCGCTTTCAATGTCCATGCCCGGTTAAAACGTTTTTCATACCCGGCCTGGGCAAAGAAATTCTGATCCCACAACCGTTCCTTATTATAGGGATTATAATAAATCACACCTCCCGGCAGTCCCCGTTCCGACTGAAAATAGTAAGCCTTAGCCGTCAACTGGCTGCTATCTCTCAATAGCGTGTAAAGATTTGCTTCCGTATGCCAGGACAAAATATCCGAATTGTAACGTTTCTCCCGGGTGACCAATTTGCCGTTCTCCAAAGTAAAAGGATATGCACCGTCTGCCCGCAGAAAATTACCGTCGACGGACAAAGTTGTCCGGTCTGTCACCTTAGCGGCATACCGAAGGTAAGGATTCACCATTCCGAAAGAACCGCCTTTTACCCGGGCTTGCAGGCTATATTTCCGATTATGAACAAATACGGGCCGTTCGGTTTGAATACTCAGTACACCGGCAGAAGCAAACATTTTAGCCGGTTGGAAAATACCATCCTCCTGTCCTACGGCTAACGAAACCCGGGCCACATTATCAAGTGAAAAACGACCGATATCGATTTGCCCGGCCTGACAATTGCTTACCGCTACGCCGTCATATATCACTCCCGTGTGATGAGCCCCCAAACTACGTACTGAAACCGTTTTCAAACCGCCGATCCCACCGTAATCCCGGACCGTCACCCCATTAAACCGCTTGACAACATCAGCCAGATTCTGATACCCCAAACGCACAATATCCTGACCGCTCACCACTTGCAAAGGAGTTGCCGCCTTCACCACTACCGGTCGTTTCCCTGCCGAAACCTCAGCTTGTTGCAGTTCATATATCCGGGTCGTATCTAGCTGAGCATATACACTGCTATAGCATACCGTTGCCAGTATCCCTGTTAACCAAAGCCTATAACATACCCAACGTCCCAAATCGTGATTCATTATAATGATTAAACCACGCTTCCGAAAACCCGGAAACCGTCCGTCTTTTCCCTGTCTCTTTATCCGTAAAATACAAGATGCCAAACGTGCAGCAGCACAACATGATGTTTCCTACAGCCAAATCCTCGAAAGCTATTGAAAAAATGTTTTGCAGGTCTTCTGACTTACCCCGGTTCAGGCGCCTTCCCATTTCAAAGAAACAGTGGCTAAAGTAGTGCCTGACCCTTTATAGGCTTACAGCAGCGGGACTGTCCGGGATTCTCACCCGATTCCCATTTAATCCTAACCGTAGAATTACGGCTCGGAACAAAACGTCGCAAAGATAGTATTTATTTTCCATTCCTTCACCGAAAATAAAAATTTAGTGCCCGGAGAATAAACTCCGGGCACCCAACTATAGTGACGAATTTGCTTCTATATTGTATCTACCTGCTCCCTACGGCCACCTTCACGCAACATTTCACGCATTCGCTTCCGCAGGTTCAGTTGTGTACTATCGACTTTCGTTTTGCGGGAAGGCATAAAAATATCCTTGTACTTCGCCTTCGTGATCCGGAACTTCATCTTATCCAGTGTACCGGAAATATCGACTCCGGCCCGGAAAGGCAAAATCGATTTCAAAAGTGATATATGATATTTAAAACTCATATCGATATTATGTTCCCCGCCGACAGCCACTTTATAACGGTCTATTTCCAAAAGGAAAGGGAATATTTCCACAATACCGTCCTTTATCGCTACATCAACCGATATACTATCGATCAAATTCCGCTTCTTATTTTTAAACATCAGCATTTTGGATATTTCAGCAAAAGTCTCACCATCCATCAGCACCAGATTATGTCCGTCCAGATAAGCCGCAGCCCGCAAAGTCGGGAGTTCGACCATCATCGTCGAATCAAGCCAGGTCTCAGCTGCAATATTGAAATCCACGACTCCTTCAAAGGAGCGCAGCATAGGAAACAAAGTATCAAGAGCCGGTATTACTTCTACCAGACTATCAATCCGGATTTCATGCATTTTCAATGCAAAGCCCGTATAAGCCCGCAAGGTATCGGATGCTTTATAAATCAGAGACGCCTCCATATTAGCCGCCGAAGAACGCATATCCAAATCGGAAACCTGAATACACTGATTCTTCATAACCATTTCTCCGTGTATGTTCTCCATCAATAAATTGCCGAACAACATTTTCTCTATATTTGTCCGGAAAACAAAATTGATCCCGGCAGGTACAACAAACACAGAAGAAACACCTTCATACGAAGCCGAATCACTCACAACAGCTACGTTATCCATATCGTCATCCTCTGTTGTAATCTCTTCTTTATAACCGGCGGCTACCTTATCCATATAAGCCGTACCCATATCCAATGCCCGCATGATCTGATTGCAATTGATCATCTTCGATTGTACCGTCAATTCTGCAAACAAGTCTTCCTTTTTAAAAAATGCCCGGGTCAGATTCGTTATACTCCCGGTCAACCGTACATCTGATTTTCCCAGCTTCAACACAGCCGAATCAAGCATGATCTCTTTCCGGTTGAAGTGAATACGTGTCCCCGGCATCCTAAGCCGCAACGGGAAAAACGGTGTATAAGCCCGTAATCCTTTAAAATCAACATATCCGGTCGGAAACCAGATACGGTCGTCCCGCCGGCTACGCGAAGCTTCCACATGTATATCAGCTTTCGCTATATTCAACCGATTATTCAATGCCCTCAAACGCAAACTATCGACCTGGAAATCGGCTTCTATACGCGGAACCGACTTGTCACGTTTTGTCGGCTTCAGGCTCCCTTTGGCATCCATCCGCTTCACACCCAATAACAACGTATCCCGTACGATAACAATCGTTTTACCGATGTGTATCCCGGAATTCACGGTAGCGATTGCCGACGTATCCTTCAAAGGAGTTGTCTTCAATGTCAGATAAGTCGTATCCATCAATACCCGCAATTTATCCTTCACATGAATATCTAACCCCGAATATCCGACAACACCGTTCAGGAAATCGACTCCCTGTACAACCTCCGTATTCTTCCGGTTTGTCGCAAAACCGACTCCCGCCGAACGGACATTCATCACAATACTGTCTTTGGGTATAAATAAGGCAACATCATTCATTTTACACCATCCTCCTACTTTTATCCGGCCGTAATCTCCGTTCATCACATCCGACAAAAGTACTTTTGTTTTCAAAGAAGCTCCGATTTTTCCGGTACAAGTCACTCCATCCGTCAATGGAAATATCCGGGTTAAGTCATCAAAGTCGATATTGGCATCCAACTTCGCTTTTATCACCGGATCCCTCAGTACATTCTCCACGTCTCCGGCCAGATCGATATCGGTCTTTCCCCCCTTTATACAAAAATTATTCAGTTTTATATAGGACGGTTCCTCCCTCTGTAAATCAATCCTCGCAAAAAAATCAGTATTCAATTCCTCAATCCGGGAAGGCATCCCTTCATAAGCGATATAGCCGTCCGTAATTTTAAATTGTGAAGTCAATAAAGGAACATTCTTTTTTCCATAAACGCCGGTTACCGTTCCCGTACACAAAACATCTCCCCGGATATCGGCTTTCCGGTCCTTCTGTAACACAGCATCCGGAATCATTTCTATCAACGTCGCCAAAGAAGGAATGTGAATACCGTATTTCAAATTAACGGCCATCGTCCGGTTAACGGTATCCCCCCGCAATGTCCCTCCTGCACCGAAACGAATACCGTTGACATCGAAAACAGCTTTCTCCAAGGTATAAAGCAAAGAATCCCTGTTTATTTTCATACCGGTTTCTACCCCGAAATTCAAACGACTCACCAGCAACTTTCCTTCTTGCCAGAAAAGGATGTTTTTAGCTGAAAAATCCATATTCAGTCTGGAACGGTGTTTCCCCAGAAAACCGTCCAAAGCCAGTTCCAAATTACTCATACGGGTATAAATCTGAGTACTCCGGTCGTCAAAAACCATCCTACCGTTCTGAATGCGGATATTTTTCAGCCGGATAGCAGAATTAAAACCCTCATTTACAGTATCCGTTACAGTTTCGGCAACATCAGTCGTATCTGCCGGTAACTGCAAAATATCCCAATTCGCTTGTCCGGCAGTGTCTATATAGGCATAAATCCGGGGCTGCTCCAGGACCAAATCTTTTACAATAATCCGGTTCTTCTTCAAAAAAGCCATCGGATTCACCGTTATCAAACACTTCTTCACGACCATTAAAGAATCCTCGGTCGCTGCCAACCGGGTCGTATCCCGGAATTTACAGGAAATAACCGAAGCATCCGATACTTTTAGCCCGAAATCCGGAAAAGTTGAGAAAAAAGTCAGCTCTATTTCACCGACACGCACATCCGCATTCAAATATTCCCGGGCCAATTGCTCTACCTTAGGCGTCAACTTCGAAGGCGTAAATACAAAATTGAGTACGATACCTATAGCTACCGATAAAAGCACAACAAGCGTAAAAACAGTCCATAAAAACCATTTCAACCCCTTTTTCCACCTGGATTTTTTCTTTTTCTCAGACATAATCAAATCATTACATGGTAAATTTCAGATCATATATCATGTGCTGTAAATGCCAATCCGAAATCCATTGCCCGCATAATCAACCGATGCTTCTACAACACACAACACCTCCGATATTTTCCCGATTCACAATTCAATACAACAAATATTTTGCCCGGACGATTTTAAAATGTTCCAATCCGGTCTGCCACATTTTCCGAATCTCCGTTTCACTCTTTCCGGCAACAATAGCCTCCCGCAACCCGGAAGTTCCTGCCAGTTTTTCAAAAAACGGAGTAAAAAAAGCATCCTTACCCGTATAATTCCGATAGGCCGTCATCAACCAATCCAAACGCAATTTTTTACCATCCTTTACTTCATTGAACTCCTCCCGAAGATCCATTCCATAACATACTTTTCCGAGGCATTTCGGATTTTTACTCATACCCGGAATACTTTCCGGTATAAAACGATAAGGCATATCCGTCAAAGCCGGGTGTCCGAATACCTGAAAAGGCGTCGCAGTACCTCTGCCCTCACTAACCACCGTCCCTTCAAAAAAACATACCGACGGATAAAGCAGTACCGACACCTCATCCGGAAGATTGGGCGAAGGCCGGCAAGGTAAAGCAACTACCATCTCCCGTTTCCAATTCCTGCATCGGATCACCGTTAAATCACACCGTTTTCCATCGTTCAACCATCCTTCTCCATTGATCATCATCGCATACTCCCCGATCGTCATTCCGTACACCACCGGAACCGGATGCATCCCGACAAAAGAACGGTACTTCAAATCCAACACCGGCCCATCCACATAAAAAGCATTCGGATTAGGCCTGTCCATCAGTAAAAGCCGGCAATCATTCTCTGCACAAGCTTCCATCAGGTAATGCAACGTTGAAATATACGTATAAAAACGGACACCGACATCCTGCATATCAAAAATGACAATATCCACACCGGCCAAATCTTCCGGAGCCGGCTTCTTTTTCTTTCCATACAAAGACACCACCGGAAGCCCTGTACGTTGATCGGTATAATCTCCGATATTCTCTCCGGCATCTGCATCCCCCCGAAAACCATGTTCAGGACAAAACACTTTTACGACATGCACGCCCTTTGCCCGCAAAAAATCCAATGTATGAGACGACAAGGCTGGTTCGTTTTTACGTTCACCAACCCAATCATAAGTCGTTACAACAGAAGTCTGGTTCGCAGCCAAAGCCACTCTTTTACCTTTCAACAGCATTTCATATTTCCCGAAATCCATAATTCCGGGAAATACTTTTTCCTGTCCCATCCCTACACACAGAAGCCCGCAAAATGCGATAAAAAGAATTCCAAATTTTATACTCATATCTCAACAACGACCTCTTCCGGAATTAATTCATTTTCCCGATTCCTGATAATCCAACTTAACCGTATTCAATATAGCCTCTACCCGCTGAAGCCGATTCCGCTTTTTATCATCGGGAGCATAAACATATCCCATCATATAATCAATCCGGTTATTTTTAGCATCCAATATAACATTCATAACATAAGGACCTCCCATATAATCATTTACAACCGTCCACAAACCTCTCATCATTACGGCATAATGATCCCCGTTATAATTAAATATCTTCGTTTCTGTCGGCGCAATTGTATCCAAGGCCATATAGGTATTGGCCAACGGTCCCGGTATATTGCGTTTTAACTCTGCATTTACCGTATCTACAATAGCCTGAACATGAAATTGTGAAGCATCCTTATATTCTTTTTCAAAAAAGATAATTCCCCGGCCATCGGTCCGGGTTTCCCGGGAAATCCAAACAAAACCGTCGATATCTTTATTGACAACATAATCTCCCGGACAAGCCACATACATGTGGTATTTGTCTTTAAAAAGATTGTATACGGCCGAATTCGGCTGTTTTTTATAGACACTGATCAGACGTTCCTGCTCCGCTTTCATAAAAACATCCAGTATCGATTGTTTATTCGCATCAAATACATTCACAAAATCAGTCTCATTCGGAGCCTGTATCTCAAAATACTTTTGCCCTTTTGCCCAGGGACTGTCTTTAAAACGAATTGCCGTCGAATCTATTTTAGGAGAAATACGAACCAACAAAACATTTCTATACCCTTTTACATTCTTATCGAAAGAAGCCAAAGGCAAATTCAATATATCCATAACAGGTTCCGGTTGCGGCAAACCCAATTGTTCCTGCGAGAACCAAGCTTTTACGGTATCTCCGGCCGGACCGTTCCATAGATCTTTGTCCATCACGACTAAAACCTCATTCATACTTCCGGCAAGATTCGATAATCCGGTGGTCGTTTTGTCTTTACAAGATACGACAGTAACCAGTAAGATTACCATAACGGCAATTTTCAATAAAGGTGTTGTTTTCATAAGCGCGGATTTATATTATTTTTCAGTTCTAATATAATAATAAAATAAACATTTTTCAATCTCCGAATTTACTCTCCGACAAATCCAGAATTCCTTTCACCGAACCGACCAGGATTTTGGCTTCAACCATCAAAGGCACCCGGTTTTCATCCTTGCTCACCCATATCTTCATATTTTCCCCGCCTTTAAAGACATCACCTTCCACCAATAAGGGAGAAAACACATAAGAATCCCATTTCTTCTTTCCCACTTTTATTTTCTCTACTCCCAGATAACGAATATACAAATTGTAAATCTTACTGTCGATTAAAATCTTTATCGGCACGGTATCCTTGGGCTTCAGCTTATCGAAATCAAGCCCTCGCGCCATCCAGGCCACAGAGAGCATATCGTAAGTCTCCGGCAGTAACTCTATCGTATCCTGACGGATATATTTACCGATCTTATTTATTACACCATACGCTTTTTGATTCGTGTAATCGAAACTGTAATCAAACGTCTTATGATAATTTCCTTCATGTGCTTTTCGGGAAAATTCATAAGGCAGAAACGTATCGGGATGAAACTCAGATGTCAGCGTATCCCGCAACTTAAAAACCCAATCCCAGGAAGGTAATGAATACCCGACAGCATTCAATAAAACAGCTTCCGGATATTTTTCAGATTTGCCCATTGTAAACTCGACCAATCCGGCCCTGATCCATATAATTCCCCAATTATAATAACCGGTATATACCAGTTTCTCTATCGGCGGCAATTTCTGCTGTGCCGATAAAGGGAAAAATGTATATAACACAATTATTATGGCTATCACTCTTTTCATACACTCTTTTTTTCCGGCATATATCGCTTTCCTGCTTCCCGGTCGTCCCGACTCAGTATATTATTCCCACTTACATGCCTGTTTATTTTTTCTTCTTCGTATCTTTTTCTTCCTTCAGCTCCCCTCCGATATATGAACTTTTCAAATCAAAGGTTTGTTCTATATCAAAATTTTGTTTGATACTGATTTCTGTCGGTAAATAGCGGACAACTTCCGCCTGCTTCCCCTTCAAATACAAACCGGGATCCCAGATCCCATTCCGGTTTTCATCCAATATTGCCCGAAGCCGGTACTTCCCTTCATGCAAAAAGTCAAAAACCAGATCTCCGGATTTATCTACGATTTTTTCAGCAACAACGTTAAAAATTCTCTGTCCTTTTTCTGTCTTTTTATTATCCGGCTTATAAAGCTGTACGATAACCTGCCCTTCTACCCCTTCCAGATGCAGCTGCAATTTACCGTAAAATTCAAGCGGGCGGACTTTGAACTTCTTATCCAATTTATCGTTATGCCGCCCATAAATATCGGAAATCACAGCGGAATCGACCAACAGTTCATACTCCGCCTCGGGTTTCCATTCCTTTTCCAGGCGGAAACGCCGTATATGGACACTGTCCGGCACAATTTTAAAATCGGTAGGGACATATAGTGTATCGACTTTTTCCAATAGCTGAACATGCTCTGTTATATCCTGAGTCACCGGACGATCAAATTCCAGAAAGATACCGGTATTTACATCCTGTTCCCGATCGACACTGGCCGTCATTTTTAAAAAGTCGATGACAGGTTTCTCCGCGTCTTTCTTCCTTCGCTTCGCCTTCTCGTTTACCTTTTTATCCGTAAACACCATCTTTACAGTATCCAGATAAGGCGATTGCATACCCGTACTGTCCGTTCGCAAATAAGACAGTTGAAAATGCAGCGTATCGCGCTTATACACGGTCGAATCCTTTATCCATAAATTAATGGTATCTCCACCGGGGGACACCTCTGGAAAATACCATTTCCCTTCAGTCACCGTATCCAATAGCTGAATAGCAAAATCATTCTTCCCCGGAACACTGAATACAAAACTCAATAACTCCCGCTGTTTCCTTGCCTCATCAACCATATACAGCTGTGTCGGAGTTTCTAAAAACATCCTCATATACAAATTATTCGGCCCGTAAGCCAAATAAGAACGTTCTACGATAGAATCCCCTCCGAGCGTATCCGTTCGGCTGACAGAAAATACAACCGGACGTACCAATGTATCCAAAAAAGCAACCTGTTCTCCTTCCGGCGCATATTTATAATCCCGGTTTTCGTCCATAACCGCCACAACCTTATAATCCGCTTCCCGCAAATTCGTTATCCGGAAAAATCCGGAACTGTCCGTACGTCCCATATAACTGGGAATCTCCTTCAAAGGCACAGAGTCTGCGGTATTCTCATACAGAAAAACATAACTGTTTACAACCGGCTCATTCGTCTCCGCATTCACGACATTTCCGCTCAATTCCAGGGTATCAATCACTGCACCCGTAGAAAACACATACCGGTAATACCCTAACGGATTACCTTCATTATTGTCTACTATCGCATCGGCAAAATCAAGGCTATAAGTCGTCTCCGGCCGCAATGTATCCTGAAATTCAACCATAATGTATTTCGCTCTCAAACGCACCCGGGGTTTCTTGGCCTGAGGCGGAGAAATAATAAATTTCTCATTGACACTCTTTAAAGCGACAAATTCATCGAAATAAATATTAATACTTTTCTTATTGAAGTTTGTACTGAACGAAGCCGGCTGTTCTGCTATCACACGAGGAGGAGTCTCATCTTTAGGTCCTCCCTCGGGATATCCCTTATTCGCACAGGAATGCATCACAATAATGATGAACAATATTCCCAATCCCCACAAACAGGCCGTAAAGCAACGAGATCTATTCATAAAACAAATATTAAAATTTATGCTTCAAAAAACGGGCAATCTTCCCCATCTCTGACTCTTCATTGGCATTGAATCAACAAAGTTATAAAAATTATCCTACATAAGGATTCTGTAACTATGTTTTACAAGCAGACACATAAGAATTCAGCCTTAATCGTATAAAAATCTCATTTTGTAACAACTCAGACTTCCGTCCTCGCCAAACATGCCAAACTGAATCTTACATGACCTGCCTCTGCCAATGTACGTATACAGGATTTTATTGTTGCCCCGGTCGTAATAACATCGTCTACGACAAGAAGATGCTTACCGTAAAGCACGTCCGTTTTCTTCAACCGGAAAATATTCTCGACATTTTTCTGACGTTCACCGGCACTCTTCCCGGTTTGAGAAGCATTGTCCTGAACCCGGCAAACGATATCATCCCACAAAGGAACCTTCATCGCTTCCGCCATTCCCATTGCAATCTGCCGGGCCTGATTATATCCCCTTCGTTTTTCTCTTTTCGGATGCAAAGGGATGGGAACAATAGCATGGACGCCGGACCGGTCACCGATCTTCCCGCCCAGCATCCGCCCCAGGTATACGCAAAGCTCCTTACCGGAACGATACTTCACCGCATACACCAGATTTTTATAATCATTGTATTTATTATAATAGAAAAGCGCATACAATGACCCGACATCAACAACCTCATCCTCCATCAATAACCGGATATCTACAGATTGATAAGCGGGATCGGCCAAAGGGAAATCGGCCAGACAAGGCGAACATAAATACTTTTCTCCCCTTACCAAAGCCTCCTTACACACCACGCAAAGCGGGGGATAAAATAAACGGACTATGGCCTGAAAAATGCGGTTGCCCTCATTTTTCATTTTAATTTCACATCCGCCCCTTTCTCTTCTTTCATTTTATAAAAACGTACCCATTCAATCTCCATACGGGACGGCACACATTTTCCTCCCGGTTCCTGATTACATCCCAATCTGAAAAATACATACATCGGGATATCCGGGATATTTTCGTGCACTTCTTTAACAACCGTATCATTGACCATCCATACCATTTTTTCACGGGTCCACTCCAATGTAAAAATATAAAAGTCATTGGACAGATGTATATCTTTTAACGGCATAATTTCATTTACAACCTTACCCTTGGAAGTATAAATCTTTCCCATTTGCAAGCCGTTTGCCCCGGATCTCATGATCTCGATATGCGGCATATCCCGGTCTCCGCGCATCCCGAAGCATTGCACTACCGACGAATGATTGAGCTTTATTTTGGCTTCAAAACGGCCGAAACACTGCCGGAACGCACAAGCCGTACTCAATGCAGCAGAAGTATATTCATATTTCTTTTCCCGGATACCCAAAGAAGCATCCCAATATTTACCGATAATCTGCTCTTTCTTAAAATTCAGCTGCACCGACTTTTCAGTAAATGAAATATTCTCAGGTAAAAACAACTGAACATCATTTCCGACACCATAAGTATCGTTTAAAAAACGTTCTCCGGCATAATAACGGGTAATCCATTTTTGCTCATTCAGACTTCCGCCTCTGAATGTATCTTCAAACACCGGTTCCCAACGACACATATTTTTAAAATGCACATCAGACTGCAATGAAAAATACTTTACAATATCCGGGCGTTTCTTCAAAGCTTCATACTCACACAGCAATTTATAATCATCCGTTGTCTCATACCGTCGTTTATTCAACAGATACTCCCGGTTTTTACGGAACTCATCCGATTTAATATAAGCTGTAAGCTTCTCGAACTCCTGAGGTAAAGTCGTAGCCTTTACTTCTGCATAATGCCTGAACCTCTTATTTTTCTCAAACAATATCAAGGCTTTGATCTTCGGATGAGCAACTATATTCCGATAAGCCATATACTCTTCGGGCCGCAGCTTTTTATCGAACCCCGGAGTAGTCACAATCACCCGCAAACGGGCATATTGCGCATATTCATCGGTTTCTTTTACTTTTAAATATCCTTGTAACTCCTGAGATTCCTTAATCAGATAATAATTCTTTAACTTCTCGGCTTTGAGCAACTTTTTATAGTCTTTTTCCCGGTTGTAATATTCACTCTCCTTATACCTTAAATGTTCGATTTGTTTCCGCTTATTCTTAAATACAGGACTGTTCACATATTCATCCAACTCATAAAAACGCTTCAAGTCATCACTCTCTCCCACCTTTCGGTACAAGGCGTAATCTTCGTCAAAAACCTTCCTTAATGTCTCTGCATCAGCTGTCGTACGAACCTTTTTACTTCTCGAAAACAATCCCATAATCCACTTGAATTTAGTAATCTTACACCCTATATGCTAATCATCCGGGACTTCCAGCAAATCAATACCACCACCCCTGGTTTAGTCAAACACATATCTTAAATAAAGCAAAGTTAATGCAATAATTTTAAATTTAAAACCTTACATTCAAAATTCCATTATTGCTTAACGAAATTGTAAGTTATTGTTCCCGTTTGCAAAGCCGGAGCTCCCGGTTTCTCATTAAAGCGAGAACGCAAAGCAGCATCCACGGCAACATCATGCAAACAATCGTCCTGCTGTGATTCTGTTGCAACCACCTCTGCCCGTTGCACCCTCCCCTTTCGGTCGACCACTATCTTTACCACAACCCGTCCTCCAAATTCGCATTTAAACACAGGTATCGGCAAAAAACGCGCATAACGCTCCGGCAGATTATAAGAAACACTGCTTTTCCCTGAATAAAATGTCGATTTTAAAGAATCCAGCAACTGTTCCTTTTTATCCCGGTCATATTGCAAACTGTCTTTCTTGTAATTTTCATCTTTCCGGGCCTTATAACGACCGCTATATTCATCCGCCTCCAACTCCTCCATCACTTCATCAATATAAGACTGTACATTCGGTGTTTTATTCGATTTCTCGCGGACATTCTCATTAACCGCAATAGAGCGTAACATCGCCTGTACCTCTTCCGTTGATGCTTTTTTACGGATTTCTTCCCGTTGCTGCTTCTCTTCCAGTATTTTTTCCAACTCCTGCGGAGACGATGCCGCCAACTCGATTTCTGTACCCAAAGGCACCTCCAGCCGGGCAATCCCCATACTCAACAGAAAAATAGCAAGCAATAAATGAAAAATTATTGTCCCCAAAATTCCCGTTTGATGAGCATAAAACTGCTGTATAATATATTTTTTTAAATTCATCCTTATCCCCATTTTCCGACTACTCAAAACGGATTGCACGAATAGGACTGATCCTGGATATCAACATCGTCGGAACAACCAGCATCAATGTAGATATCACCAACACCCCTATATCAAGTAGAATCACAAACACAAAATTAAAATGAATAGGTACCGTATCCATATAATAGGCCACCGGATCCAGAGGTATTACCTGAAAAAAATATTGTATCCCGGCCAATACGAAAGCCAGGATATTCCCCCAGATCATTCCTCTGCCGATCAAACCTGCCGCTATATACAAAAACAACTTGCGTAAGTTAACATTCGTATAACCCAAAGCTTTCAAGATTCCGATCAAAAAAGTTTTATCCAATATCAGTATCAGCAAGCCGGATACCATATTGAATCCGGCAACCACAAGAATCAGCACTAAAATAATCCATACATTCGTATTCAGCATCCCCAGCCAATCGAACAAACTGGGAGCCATATCATACAATGTCGTAACCTTACACATATTTCCGGAATCCTCCCAAGGCAGCAAATCATAAACTTTTTCCTCCGCCACAGGCAACAAACCGATATCTTTCAAATCTACGGCAATTCCGGACACTTCATCGGACTGCCAGCCGTTCAACCGCTGCAAATGCCGGAGATCACAAAAAACATATATGTTGTCGTACTCTCCGAATCCGGTGTCATAAATACCTTTCACGGTAAATACTCTTACCCGGGGCGGATCCTGCACAAAATGAGCATTTATCTTCTCTCCGGCCCCCACTTCCAATAGCGAAGCCACGGCCTTTGATATCAAAATCTCGTCGGAAGCTTTAGCCGTACTGAAATCCGGATAGTCCCCGGACACCACATGTTTCCGGATAAAATCTCCCGGATAAAGAGAATCGACACCGTACAACACAACCCCATGGATTTGCTTTTTGCTTTTCAATATCGCCGGCTTAGCCACATACGGATAAACCGTCGCTACTTCCGGCAGTTCTGCGATTTCAAACAAAAGCGTATCCGATACCCGGACCTTCTCCGCTGCGTCGTAAGAATTATAATTCCCGTAAGCAACGACATTCAAATGAGCGGAAAAACCGGTCAGCTTATCCGTAATCTCTTTTTTGAAACCGGTAATAATAAATATGGAAAGCAACATCACACATACCCCCAAAGCAATCCCGACCAAAGCAATCCGGACAATAGGAACGGACACCGTACTATTCTCCTTGCCTTTCAGCAATCTCCGGGCTATGTATAATTCTAAATTCACGTTTCTTTCTCCCTATTAAAATTAAAGCATCCTACACAACCGATACGAAATCAGAATTACACCTTACAAACTTTAAACGAGAAAAACACCTTTTGTCTCACTTCAACAGCAATTTCTCCCGTTTATCCGTAATCTCAAATTCAGTTGCGCGATACTTTACTGCGCTTAAGGCAAAATACCCGTACAAAAGTAAAGTAAAAAGTAAAAAGTAAAAAATAAACGGGAACAATTCCCGGAAATCAGAAAATACAGGAAGAAATAATATTTATAAATTAAAATGGAAGAAAAGTTATGTTTTTTCAAGAAAATTGTCTAATATTGTTTCAAAATGTAAGCAACTACTCACTAATCATGCAAAACAATATTATTGACATTCAAGTTGTAGAAAACAAACTTGCTGAGGCCGGTATATCGGACCTCGAGCATGCTTCGATCCGGGATGTTGTAAAAGTCGCCAATCTGTTAGAAAAGGCGAGCAGTATTCAATTTATCCGAATGGAAATGGGGGTACCCGGACTCCCGCCTGCCCAAATCGGTACCGAGGCAGAGATCAACGCTCTGAAAATAGGGGTTGCACAATATTATCCCATGCTGGAAGGTTATCCGGAACTTTCGGAAGAAGCAGCCCGTTTCGTAAAAAATTTCATGGATATCGACATCAATCCGGCACACATCATTCCGACTGTCGGCGCGATGCAAGCCTCTTATACGGCATTCATGGCCCTTACCGAATGTAAAAGCGGTAAAGATACGGTGCTGTTTATCGATCCCGGATTTCCCGTTCAAAAAACCCAACTGGACGTTATCGGCAAACCTTATATTACATTCGACATTTACGAACACAGAGGGAAAAAACTACGTGCTAAGCTGGAAGAATATTTAAAAAAAGGGAACATCTGTGCAATCGTTTACAGCAACCCCAATAACCCGGCCTGGATTTGTCTCACGGAAGAAGAATTACAGGTCATCGGAGAATTATCCAAACAATACGATACCATCATCCTGGAAGATCTCGCTTATTTCGCCATGGATTTCCGGAAGGATCTTTCACATCCGGGACAGGCTCCTTTCCAGCCGACGGTTGCCAAATACACGGACAATTACATCTTCATGATCTCCAGTTCGAAACTGTTCAGTTACGCCGGACAACGTTTGGGATTACTCTGCATATCGGATAGTTTATACCGGAAAAAATACGAAAACCTGAAAAAAAGATACGGTTCGGAAGAATTAGGTTACACCTTGGTGTATAAATTGATTTATACCCAAACTTCAGGAACGGCCCATTCTCCCCAATATGCCGTTGCAGCAATCTTAAAAGCAGCCAACGAAGGAAAACTGAACATTCTGTCCGGAGTCAGGGAATACGAAACCCGGGCAAAAGAAATGAAGCAACTTTTTCAGAAAGCCGGTTTCAGGATTGTATATGATAAAGACGGCAATGAAGATATAAGTGACGGATTTTATTTTACCATAGGTTATCCCGGATTTAGCGGGGGTGACCTTGCCAAAGAACTCCTGTTTTACGGCATATCCTCTCTTCCGCTGAAAGGGTGTGGCAGCAACCGGCCGGGCTTGAGAGCCTGTGTTTCACAAATCGGCCTGGACAAAATGGGTACCTTAAAAGAAAGATTGGAAGCTTTTAAAAAAGATCACGGCCATTAACCGTTAGAGCGGTTAAAATTGCACATGAAATAAGGAATTGTGAAAAATCGGGTTATGAACCTTACACACAGAAAAAAAATATGTGCAAATATTGAATTTGAGAACAAAATAAAGAAACCTTTTTTGGTACTTTTGATTTTAAAATGTAATTTTATACCCCGATAATAGTTACAATAATTAATAAAAAGACGATAATATTATATAATTTATAACTTTTTAAGATATGGCAAAATTCAGAGGAGCAATCGTTGTGGACAACGAAAAATGTAAAGGATGCGGCCTATGCGTCGTAGCCTGCCCGACGAAAGTAATCGATCTCAATCCTGATGTAAACGGTAAAGGCTATCATTATGCCTATATGAAAAATCCCGAAGCATGTATCGGTTGTGCCAGCTGCGGCTTGGTATGCCCCGATTCAGTAATCAGTGTTTATAAAATGAATGTAGAATAAATAAAACTACTTGAAAATGTCTGAAGTAAAATTAATGAAGGGTAATGAAGTAATTGCCGAAGCTGCTATCAGATGTGGCTGTGACGGTTACTTTGGTTATCCTATTACCCCCCAATCGGAAGTTATGGAAACCCTCATGGTACGTAAGCCATGGGAAGAAACCGGGATGGTCGTTTTGCAGGCAGAAAGTGAAATTGCTTCTATCAATATGGTATATGGCGGTGCCGCCTGCGGTAAAAAAGTAATGACCTCTTCTTCCAGTCCCGGTGTCAGCTTAATGCAGGAAGGTATGACCTATATTGCAGGAGCCGAATTGCCTTGTCTGGTCGTAGACGTTGTCAGAGGAGGCCCAGGCTTAGGAACGATACAACCGGCACAGAGCGATTATTTCCAGGCGACCAAAGGCGGTGGACACGGTGATTATCACCTGATTGTATTAGCCCCGGCTTCTGTTCAGGAAATGAATGACTTTGTCGATCTGGGATTCGAACTGGCTTTTAAATACCGGAATCCGGCGATGATCCTGTCTGACGGTGTAATCGGACAGATGATGGAAAAAGTAGAACTTTCCCCGTATAAACCGAGATGGACGGACGAAGAAATCGAAAAAATTTCGGGTAGCTGGGCATTGACCGGTAAAAAGAAAAACCGGAACGGACATATCATCACCTCTTTGGAATTGGATGCACACCGGCAAGAAACCTTTAACGAAAAACTACAGGCCAAATACCGGAAAATCGAAGCAAATGAAGTAAGATTCGAAAAAATCTTATGTGACGATGCCGATTATCTCATTATCGCTTACGGCTCATCCGCACGTATCTGTCAGAAATCAATAGAACTGGCTCGTCAACAAGGCATTAAAGTCGGATTATTACGTCCTATTACCTTATACCCGTTCCCGACAAAGGCCATTGCCGAAATGAGCGAAAAGGTAAAGGGCATGCTGACTGTCGAGATGAGTGCCGGTCAAATGGTAGAAGATGTTCGTCTGGCTGTTAACGGCAAAATACAGGTTGAACATTACGGACGTATGGGTGGAGTTGTTCCGACCCCGGAAGAAATTATCGATGCACTGAAAGACAATTTTAAATTGTAATCTCTCACAGTTGTCAATTTAAAATCTACAATTTAAAATTTAAAATTAAAACGCAATGATTGATATAAAGGATATAGTAAAACCGGAGAATCTTGTTTATAAGAAGACCTCTCTGCTTACCGACAACGTCATGCATTACTGTCCGGGATGTACTCATGGAGTAGTCCATAAGCTGGTTGCAGAAGTTATCGAAGAATTGGAAATACAGGATAAAACCATTGGTGTTTCACCGGTAGGATGCAGTGTTTTCGCATACAATTACATTGATATCGACTGGGCAGAAGCTGCTCACGGACGGGCTCCGGCCGTTGCTACGGCTATCAGCCGTCTGCATCCCGAAAAATATGTTTTCACTTATCAGGGAGACGGCGACCTGGCTTCTATCGGATGTGCCGAAATCATGCATGCCTGTAACCGGGGCGATAATATCGTTGTCATCTTCATCAACAATGCCATCTATGGTATGACAGGTGGACAAATGGCTCCGACCACCCTGATCGGACAGGTAACGGCTACGACACCTTACGGCCGGGATGTCAAATTGAACGGATTCCCGATGAAACTGACGGAATTGATCGCTCAATTAGACGGAACCTGCTACGTCACCAGACAAAGTGCTGACACTCCGGGTGCCGTTCGCAAAGCCAAAAATGCAATTAAAAAAGCATTCCAAAATACACGTCTCGGCAAAGGAACCTCTTTTGTAGAAGTGGTAGCTACCTGTAATTCAGGCTGGAAAGTAAGCCCGGTAGAAGCCAACAACTGGATGCGCGAACACATGTTCAAAAAATATCCGTTGGGAGACATCAAAGACATTTAATAACATTGTAGATTTCAGATTTACGATTTCAGACTTTTCCGGTCTGAATCGTAAATCATAAATCATAAATCGTAAATATTATCTTTATGACAGAAGAAATAATTATAGCAGGCTTCGGAGGACAAGGAGTACTTTCTATGGGAAAGATCCTGGCCTATTCCGGAATTATGCAGGATCAGGAAGTATCCTGGATGCCTTCTTACGGCCCTGAAATGCGTGGAGGTACAGCCAATGTCACCGTTATCATCAGCGATGAACGCATCAGCTCTCCTGTATTGACACGTTTCGACACCGCTATTATCCTGAACCAACAATCCATGGATAAATTCGAATCCCAGGTTAAACCCGGAGGCACATTAATTTACGATCCGAACGGTATCACACACCACCCGACCCGGAAAGACATCGATATCTATCGCATAGAAGGAGCCCGTCTGGCTGCAGAAAGCGGAAATCCCAAAATCTTCAACATGATTATTCTAGGAGGCTTTCTGAAAGTAAAACCGATTGTTAAATTGGAAAACGTAGAAAAAGGACTTCAAAAATCCTTACCGGCCAGACACCATTCTATGATACCTATGAATATCGAAGCCATCCGTACGGGAATGGACAATATCGAAAGCGTAAAATAAAACACTTCCGTAAAGCCGGATAAAAAAGGGGATACAAATTTTTAAACAAATACAAACCTTTTTTCTCACCTTACTCTGAAAAAACCGGGAAATATGTTCCCGGTTTTTTTTACGTAAAAAAAGCTACCTGAAAAATCAGGTAGCCTTCTGAATGTTCCCGGAATTCCAAATCCATGAAGGGGAGAAAGAATTTGAAACTACCGGGAACCAGGTATATGTGTCTAATTAACCATAACTACTAAATATTTCGTTTGTCCCCAAAATGCATTCTCGTCTTTTACTACCAGATTCAACATACCGTCCTCACCGGCTTCCAGGCTGTAAGAATCTTCAGGATGCACCGACAACACCTTTGCTTTCTTGCCATTCAACGCTATTGATTTTGCTTCCCGGATATCAACATCCTTAAAAGAAGCCTTTTGTACCTGGGATGATACGATCGGCGGACAGAATATTCCCTGACGGGTTATCACATTCGCATCTTTCAACTCTTTCCGACTGCCAACCAAATAATGAGCCGTATGGATAGCCTGATCCTGTTCGGTAATCGTCATTTTCTGAGCAGCCGATTGCTGATTCAAATCAGCTACATCCTTATTCAGATTTTCAACCTCCTGTGTTTTTGCCAGCAACTGCTTATCTCTTTCGGCAAGCTGTGCCGTAATCTCAGCAATCTTCTGCGTCCGGACTTCCAATTCTTCATTCAGACTTGCGATCAATTTTTTAAATTCTGCAGACTGACGTTTATTCCGGCCATCCAATTTATTAATTTGATCTTTGTAACCTGCAATAGCCTCGGTAATCGCTTTAATATCGGCTTTTAAAAGAGCAATTTGTTTTTTAGACTTACTGGCTCCGGCATTTTCTTCTGCCTCCAATGTCAACAATTTTTCGGCTTCCCGGATAGACTGCATACCGGCAGAAATATCGTTCAAATCGGCAAATAAACCTTCCATCTCGGCATTCTGATTATTATAAGCGACACTCAAAGAATCCAAACGACCTTGTAAATCTTTATATTTTTGCGAACTTTCTACACAGCCACCAAGGAAAAACAAGACACATACGCTGACTGTTCCAATGACAAACTTTTTCATAACGATCTGATTTTAGTGATTAATTATATCTTTTCTCATTTATTTATAATAATGAAGCAATCTACATACCAAAAAGCATACAAGCCACAATCAACTAACAATCAGATTATTATAAAAGAAACAGCATACACCCCGATTGGGGAATATGGGGAAAAGATTAAAAAAATGAGGAAAAATTCCACAAAAAAAAATCTGTTGTCACCCTGGAAGTAACAAGCGAGTCCCAAACAGCCTAAAAATAAACCCGCATTGCCCACTCAGGATGACAACAGAGTAACTTTATCGAAACCTATTTTCGGTAATCGTAGAAGCCCACTCCGGTTTTACGTCCCAGCAAATTTGCCCGGACCATTTTACGGAGTAGTGGATGCGGCCGGTACTTGGAATCTCCGAATTCATCATGCAATACTTCCATAATTGCCAGACATACATCCAAACCTATTAAATCAGCAAGCGCTAAAGGCCCCATCGGATGATTAGCCCCCAACTGCATAGCTTCATCTATTTCCTCCTTTGAAGCGACTCCGTCGGCCAGAATACCGATTCCCTCATTAATCATCGGTATCAGAATCCGGTTTACAACAAAACCCGGAGCCTCATTCACACTCACCGGCACTTTCCCAAGTTGCCGGGCAATCTCAAACACCCGGTCATGTACTTCCGGAGAAGTCATCTGCCCCTTTATAACTTCAACCAGTTTCATAGCCGGAACCGGGTTGAAAAAATGCATTCCGATAACCTTTTCCGGACGAGAAGTCACAGCAGCCACCTCTGTCACCGACAGAGAAGACGTATTTGTCGCCAAGATAGCATCCGGCTTGCAAATCCCGTCCAACAAACGGAAAATCTCACATTTCACCTCCATATCTTCTGCTACAGCTTCAATCACCAGGTCAGCATCCCGGCAATCGTCGTACACCTGCGTATCCCGGATCCGGGAAAGTACGGCATCCTTCTCTGCTGCTTCCAGTTTTCCTTTCTCTACCATACGGGAAAGATTTTTTTCCATCGCTTTGTGAGCCTTAGCCAAAGAAGCATCAGAACGCCCCTTCAACAAAACGTCAAATCCTGCCTGGGCAAATACCTGGGCAACTCCGTTCCCCATTGTACCCGTTCCAATTACACATATTTTCATAAATTATTGGTTTTAATGATATCCGATAACTTTCGGCTACCTCCATTAGTTAATTCTTCCACCGATTCTTTTTTCTTAAATCCATCGGCTTAAACCTATATACAAATTTTAAATTGTAAATTACCTGACAAAGGAATTCACTATCGCGATTCATTTAATCTCTACAATTAAAACAAATACGCCATTGTAAATATCTACTTATTCAAAAAAGCTCTCATTTTCTGCTTCTGTTCTTCCGTAGCGAAACAAAGCCCAAACAAACCGTTTTCGATAGCAATACCGGTATCGATATCGGTTTCTATCCCTCGGTTTATGGCTTCCTTGGCATACTGTACCGCCAAAGGCGAACGGGAAGCAATTTGCTCCGCCATCTTTACAGCTTCGGACAGCAACATTCCGGGTTCCGTCACCGAATTGACCAATCCGATCCGGGAAGCCTCCGCTGCATCGATAACACGCCCCGTATATATCAACTCCTTCGCCTTACCCACTCCGATGATACGAGGCAAACGTTGCGTGCCGGAAAAACCGGGCACAATTCCCAATCCTGTCTCCGGCTGGGCAAACTTCGCCTTTTCGGAAGCCATGCGAATATCACAGGCTAATGCCAACTCACATCCTCCCCCCAAAGCATACCCGTTAACTGCGGCGATAACAATTTTTTCCGACAATTCGATCTTCCGGAACACCGAAGCACCCAACTGCCCGAAAATTTTCCCCGCTTCTGCATCCAATCCGCTCATTTCTGCAATATCCGCTCCGGCAACGAATGAACGTCCCGCTCCTGTCAGCACGATTACACGAAGCTCCGCATCCTCCGCAAACTTATCGAAAGCCTGTCCCAATTCTTTCAAAACAGAGGTATTCAAAGCATTCAATGTCTCCGGCTGATTAATCGTCAAAATGCCGACCGGACCTTGTTTCCCGAAAAGAAGTGTTTTAAACTCCATCATATTTATTTAACTTTATTTCTCTCATTCTTTAACTTTTCAGTCAACAGCGGAACAATCTTTCTGACATCCCCCACAATACCCAAATCCGCTACCTGAAATATCGGAGCATACTTATCTTTATTAATAGCAATGATATAATCGGATTCTTCCATACCGGCCAAATGCTGTATAGCCCCGGATATCCCCATGGCAAAATAAAGATTCGGACGCACAGTCTTCCCCGTCTGCCCCACCTGTCTGTCATGTGTCATAATTCCTGCGTCAACCATCGCCCTGGAAGAAGACACCTCAGCACCGATTGCCCCAGCCATATCCTCAAGCATTCTAAAACCTTCTGTATTACCAACTCCACGACCACCGGATACCAATACTTTAGCCTCCGTAATATCAATCAGATTACGTTGCTCTTTCACTACCTCTAATATACGCACTTTAAATTTAGAAGTATCAAAATGTACGGTAATATCTTCAACCGTCCCTTCTCTTTTTTCATTGGCTGTCCCCATACGCATCACCCCAGGACGTACTGTCGACATTTGCGGACGATGCTCCTTACAAATAATCGTGGCCATCAGGTTACCCCCGAATGCCGGACGGGTCATCAACAAATCTCCTTCTTCCGATATATCCAAACCCGTACAATCTGCCGTCAATCCTGTCTCCAGACGGGCAGACAAACGAGGTCCCAAATCCCGTCCGATGGTCGTTGCCCCGATCAGTAAAATCGACGGTTTTCTTTCTCTGATAATCTGAGTAACCGCCTGTGCGTAAGGTTCTGTAATATATTGCTTCAATTCCGGAGCATCCACACACAAAACGGAGTCTGCCCCGTAAGCAATCAACTCCTTCGCTTTTTCTTTTATTCCGCTACCGGCCAAAATAGCAACAACCTTCTGATTTAACCGATCAGCCAATTCCCGGGCTTTCCCCAACAACTCGAAAGCTACATTCTGAATAACACCTTCCCGTTGTTCGGCAAAAACATATACATCTTTATATTGAGTCTTATCCATTCTTTCTAGATTTTAGATTTTAGATTTTAGATTTTAGATTATTCACAAAGCCGAATAAGTGAGTTTTAACCCTCAATCTGAAATCAAAACCGTAAATTAAATAATAAACTTTTCTTTCAGTTTCTCTACAATCAAGTCTGCCGCTTCCGCCGGTTCAATTTCGAATACCTTGCCCGCAGCTTTAGCACCTTTCGTGAAAGACTTGAATACACGTGTCGGAGAACCGTTTAACCCTAACTTCTGCTCGTCGACACTTATATTGCCATAATTCCAAACCTCGACCTCCCTGTTATAGGACTCTACAATACCACGAACCGACATGTAACGGGCCTTATTTGCCGTTGCCAGTACCGTTATAACACAAGGAGCAGGTACTTCGAGCATTTCATAACCTTCTTCCGTCGACTTACGGATAGTAAATGTCACGGCTTCGTTGTTATACTTCAATGCTTCCACATAAGTCACCTGCGGTAAGTCGAGGTGCTCGGCAATCTGCGGCCCTACCTGTGCTGTATCTCCGTCTATAGCCTGACGTCCGGTAATCACCAGATCGTATTCGAGTACCCGTAAAGCCCCTGCAATAGCATTGGAGGTCGCCAATGTATCCGCACCGGCAAACTTCCGGTCACTCAAATGAATCGCCCGGTCTGCTCCCATAGCCAAAGCTTCCCGCAGAATATCATCGGCCTGGGGCGGCCCCATAGTTATCACCGTTACATGAGCATTATATTTATCTTTCAATTGTAAAGCCATCTCCAAACCACCCTTATCGTCCGGATTCATTATGCTCGGAACCCCATCCCGAATCAATGTTCCCGTTACCGGGTCCAGCTTTATCTCCGTCGTATCGGGAACCTGCTTGATACAAACTACTATTTTCATATTTCGTTCTTTAATGTTATTCTATATTATTTCTCAAAACAACCGCATGCAACACCTGCTATTTCAGCAATGCACCTGCAATAACCATCCGCTGAACCTCCGAAGTGCCTTCGTAGATTTCTGTGATCTTGGCATCCCGCATCATGCGTTCCACCGGATATTCACGCGTATATCCGTAACCGCCGTGAAATTGTACGGCTTTTGTGGTCATTTCCATAGCCGTCTCCGCAGCAAAAAGTTTTGCCTGGGCAGCATCCACAGAATAAGATTGTTTCTGATCTTTCTTATAAGCAGCCATCCGTACCAACAGACGGGCAGCCTGTATTTTCGTTTCCAAATCAGCCAGTTGGAACTGGGTATTCTGGAATTTTCCGATGGATTTTCCGAACTGCTTCCGCTCTTTTACATATTTCACGGTTTCATCCATAGCTCCTTGTGCAATTCCCAAAGCTTGCGAAGCGATTCCGATACGTCCGCCGTCCAGCGTCTTCATGGCTATTCCGAATCCCCCGCCGGGTTTTCCCAACAGATTTTCTTTCGGTACAATGCAATTTTCGAAAATCAACTCACAGGTAGCCGATCCCCGGATACCCATTTTCTTCTCTTTCTTCCCGATCGAGAATCCCGGAAAATCCCGTTCGACGATAAAGGCAGAAATACCTTTGGTCCCCAACGACTTATCCGTCATTGCCATCACAATATATACATTTGCATAAGCTGCATTCGTAATAAAAATTTTCGTCCCGTTCAACACATAATGGTCTCCTTCCAAAACCGCCATCGTCTGCTGGGCCGAGGCATCCGTTCCCGCATTCGGTTCTGTCAGCCCGAAGGCTCCGATCCATTCTCCGGAACACAACTTCGGCAAATACTTCTTCCGTTGCTCTTCCGTTCCGAACTCGTAAACAGGAGCCGCGCACAAAGAAGTATGAGCAGAAACGATAACTCCCGTTGTGGCACATACCCGGGATAACTCTTCCACAGCCATTGTATATAATATATTATTTCCGCCGGCACCCCCATATTCCGCGGGGAAAGGAATACCCATAATACCTAACCTGGCCATTTTCTCTACGGTTTCCAAAGGAAAACGCTCCTCCTCATCGATTTCTGCTGCCAAAGGCTTCACCTCTTTCTCGGCAAACTCCCGAATCATCTGCCGAAATAATATCTCTGTTTTTGATAATGAAAAATCCATAGTTTATATTTTGAAGATTTGAAAATTTGCAAGATAAAACACCCAAACTTTCTCACATATTAATTTGCCATCAGCTTCAAATCAGGCGTAACGATCAATTCTGCCTCCGTTGCTGCCTGCACCTGCTCTACGGTAAATTCCGGATGTATTTCACGCAATACAAGGCCGTGAGGAGTTACCTCAATCACCCCCATCTCCGTCACAATCAAATCGACCTGTCCGGCTGCCGTTAAAGGCAACGTACATTTTTTCATGATTTTCGGATTTCCTTTCGCCGTATGCTCCATAGCCAGAATCACTTTTTTTGCTCCGACCAGTAAATCCATCGCCCCTCCCATACCCGGCGTCTTCTTTCCCGGAATCATCCAGTTCGCCAAATCACCTTTTTCATCAACCTGTAAAGCTCCCAATATACTGACATCCACATGACCTCCCCGGATAATACCGAAAGAAGTGGCACTGTCAAAACTGGAAGCCCCGGGTAAAGCCGTAATATATCCTCCTCCTGCATTGGTCAATTCCGGGTCTTCTTCACCTTCTGCCGGAGCCGGTCCCATTCCCAGCATACCGTTTTCCGTCTGCAAAATTACATTTACCTCCTTCGGCAAATAATTCGGTACCAGTGTCGGGATTCCGATTCCCAGATTAACGACATCTCCGTCTTTCAGTTCCATAGCAACCCGCTTGGCTATGACCTGCTTTATCTGATCTTTTTCCATAATTTGTATGTTTTAAATTACTCTTTATTTTGCAATCTGTTCCATAATTCCTGTGCAATAAACGAAGCCACATCGTCAGCATAAGTGTTCATGCCGAAACCGGCATCATATCCCAGCTCCTTAGCCAACTCATGAGAAATACGAGGCCCTCCGCAAAGCAACAGCAGTTTGCTCCGTAAGCCCTCGGCTTCCAGCATCTCAACTAATTCCGTGAGATTTTTAACGTGCACGTCCTTCTGCGTCACCGTCTGCGACACTAACAAAGCATCGGCTCCCAGCTCAATGGCTTTGGCTATAAACTCTTCATTGGGTACCTGACTTCCCATATTCAACGTCTCGAACATATCGTAACGCTCCAATCCGTAATGTCCGGCAAACCCCTTCATGTTCATAATTGCATCAATTCCCACCGTATGGGCATCCGTTCCGGTGCTTGCACCGACAACCACAATTTTACGACCGATACGGGTCCGGATAAAATCGTCGGTTTCGGACATACTCCAACGTGTCGATTCCACCTTCGGAACATGAATATTCGTATAATCCACCGTATGGGTACAACTACCGTAACAATTGAAAAAAGTAAATCCTTTCGTCAACTCTTTATGAAATACAACCAACGGATTTTCGAATCCCATCTTCTTCATCAATTGCTTGGCGGCTTCAATGCCTTCCTCCCCATCCGGAACCGGCAAGGTAAAACTAATCTGCGTTTTACCGTCATTCATCGTATCCCCATAGGGTTTTATCTTTTTCAGGTCCAGGGTTTGATCGAAATCATTCACCTCTGTTGAATATAATCCTCCGCTCATATTTTATATTTTAATAATAAATACCCCATTCATAATTAACCGATATATTCAAATATCGTAATAATCTTTATTTTAGTAAATTACAGTATTGAAGCGTAAAGTTTAATATGCCAGTAGACGTATCAGATTTACAACTTCATCCGTCTTCCTCAAATTGTAAATATCACTGTTTCATGATCTTTACAAACGGATTATAATAATTACCTCCTTTTTCCGTTACGCCGTCCAATCCTTTTCCGCCGTTTCTCGGACGCTTGACATCGGCAAAAATTCCTTTCTCGAGCGCCGTAAACAATCCTTCCGTCTCCATTTCCTTCAACAGAGCAATGGCTTTATCCAGCACCTCCGCCGCCCGTTTCCGGATAATACCGTCTTTCTTATATTCGATCTCATCCCCGATATTCCGCATATTATTAAATATATAGCGGGCATTCTCTATGGAAAGATAACGATCCGACATAAAAGGCGTATGAATGGCTTCCGTCGGCATTCCCAGCAACTGAATACCCTGAGAAGTCCATATACCGACCATATTGAACAAAGCATCCTGTATATGTCCCCGGAAAATATTTCCCGTCATAAATTTGGTCGGAGGCATATATTTCAACGTAGCACGGGGAAAAATCTCCCGGATCATCTGAGCTTGTGCCAACTCCAGCAAAAAGCCGTTCTCTAACTCCGGGTCCATTTCAAAGGCATGTCCCAACCCCATCTGTTCTTCCGGTAAACCGGCCAATAAAGCCAATTGCTCATTAATCAAATCCGAAGCCAATACGGTATGAGCCTGTTCCACGGCATCCGCCGTCGTCAGATAATTGTCTTCGCCGGTATTGATAATCACGCCGGCAAAACCGTTGATAACCCGGGACATATACTGATCCACCAGTGTCCGTTGCATATTGATATCCCGGAATAATATTCCGTATAAAGCGTCATTCAGCATTACATCCAACCCTTCCAAAGCTCCCATTGCCGCAATTTCCGGCATACATAAACCCGAACAATAATTACAAAGACGTATATAACGTCCGACCTCTTCTCCGACTTCATCCAGCGCTTTACGCATAATCCGGAAATTTTCCTGCGTAGCAAACGTTCCTCCGAACCCTTCTGTCGTTGCTCCATAAGGAACATAATCCAACAAGCTTTGTCCCGTCGTCCGGATCACGGCTATAATATCAGCACCCTGACGGGCTGCTGCCTGCGCCTGAACAACATCTTCATAAATATTACCGGTAGCTACAATCACATATAAGTAAGGCTTAGGGCCTTCTCCTAAATTTTCCAGATAAGCTGCCCGCTTTTGCTTCCGTTTACTGATTCTTTCAATCGTCGAAGCAACATAAGGTTCCAAAGCCTTTTGGATCTCCTCTGCCGAATGAAACGGCAAACGGGTAATATCCAACTCTCCTTCACCCACAGCTTCAGCTATCTCCTGCGGATCTTTACCCGTAGAAATAATTGCATTCCCCAGAAAAAACAACACGCCCTGCCCCAAGACACCTTTTTCCTTCAATTCACTCACCAATACATTCGGCAACGGTACGGTATTCGCGTCCACACCGTCTATCCCAAGCAAACGGCATAAAGTTCTTTCGACAGCGACAGTCGTATATTGCTCTACGAACCCTTGTACACCGTCGGCAATCTTTCTGGCCAGTTCCTTGGCATGGCCGACCTTCTTAAAATCCAGTCCTAATTTACTCTCCATAGTCCGAATATCTTATTTTTTAATTCTATTTTCTTTTTCCATAACCCGCCTTGCTTTTTCAAGCAACTCTCCGTCGACCCCCAATATCTCGGCGATCCGAATCGCCTCCCGGGGAACTTCTTCCCGCTCTTCTTCCACCAATGAATAATCAATAAACGAAGTAACATTCGCTAATGTCAAAGCACCTTCTATCTTTTCTTCCCGAAAACCTCTGACACGCAATCTTCTGCATCTCCCTTCAATACCGCTGTAATGAGTCGTAATCAACACCGGAACACCGGCTCCCGCCAATAGTTCTACCACCCCACAAACAAGAGCACGTCCTTCCGCAGGATTCGTCGTCCTTGCCAATTCATCTATCAACACCAATATTTTTCTTCCTGCTTTAACTTCCCGGATAATCCTGTCCACACATAACATTTCCGCGGCAAAGGAAGATAAACCGCTCAACTCATCCTGCCCGTCCCCGCTACTGATGGCAACTTCCGCCACGGAAGCCACCCGGGCACATTTTGCCGGAACATAAAATCCGAACTGGCACAGACATTGGGCCAAAGCCACACTTTTCAACAAAACCGTTTTACCGGCCATATTGGCTCCGGTAATTAAAGTGACCTCCGGACGGATAACTATGTCCACAGCCTGATAATCCTTACCGTTTCGTTGCAGATTATCTTTAATTTCCGGATGAAACAAACCTTCATAAGCTGTATAAACTTCACCCCCTTCAGCACAAACTTCCGGACGACACAGGTCCAATTGCACCGCCAACAAAGCTTTTGCCTGCAAAACATCCAAATGAGCAACTCCCTCCAAAGCTTTGGACAGCGACTCTTTATATACCTGAAGTTTTACAGTCAATTCACCCCGGACCCGATCTTCAATCTCCACACTTTTAAAATATAAAGCTTCTGTCACCTCTTCTTCCCCTGCTGATTTTTTCAGCCGGATCTCCTTCCTTAAAGCCGCTAAATCCGGAGAATAAACATCATAAATATAGAAATGGGATATTCCGGTATTTTCCGGATCGAGCAAAACAAAAACAGCCGTCAAATCCGGTAATTCTACCACCGGACAATATTCTGTAAATGCCCTGATCTCAACAACTGCCGAAGCAAAATTTTTGATTTCGAAAAGCTCTAGGTCATCCAATACCGTATTTTCCGATAAACGTTTAATCGTACCTCTGATATTTTTAACACGCTCCAGTGCCTTCCGGAACTTACAAGTCAAAGGCGGATTTGTAGCGGCTACCCGGATAATTTGCTCCGTCTTCTCCAATTCTTTTTCGATTGTTTCAGAACATTCCATCCATGGCTGATGCAATATCCTCTCCCTGCCGACACCGGAACGGAGCTCCAGCCTGTCAATCAGATAACGGAATCCGCTGATTTGTTTTATCGCTTCCCTTACTTGCATCTCTATCACTTACTTTTCATAGTTCTCACATCGTATACTGGTATTTTCAAAGCGGCTTCCAAAGCTTCCCGGAGACGAACGGAATTCAGGCAAAAACCTGAAGGCGACATTGGATTTACCGTCACTCCCAGAAGCCTGGAACGCCGAAGGACCTTTACACGATTCCCTTTATGCACAAAAAAATTATAAGTTTCCGGTAAAGCAAACATGCGGGTAAAATCCTGAATAATCAATTCTACCGGCAAGGCTTGCGTCCGTAAAAAATTCAACAAATTATCACTTACAACCCCGGCGACATACAGACACCTCCCATATCGGAAGACGTCTGCCTTATACCGCTCCAACATCAATGCCGAGGGAATTCCCAGATCTCTGACAACGCCCTGCCCGTCAACCGCCCAAATACCGCTTTCCTTTTCTTCCAATTGCCGGCCGATTTGCGGCTCAACCTCTTCTAAAGAAATCAGATCATACACATATTTGGTCTTGTTGACCAACTGGGGTATCGTTCCGGAAACGGCTGCACCTGTAGCTAAAACAAGCCCCTCACAAACAGCAGGCGAACCGTGGCTGAAACGGGACAATGCCCCGTCAACAATTGTCAGACCGACCTCCCATCTCCCCATTCCCGAAATCAATTCTTTCAAACCGGCAGTATCGGGCGGCCCTGAAAGTAAAACTTTACCTCCCGTTTTAGCCCTGGCTGTCACCAAACGTCCCAGTGAAGTGCGCCGGTCACTGATATCCAGCACCTCGGCAACCAACCGTCTTGTTCGATAATGTTGCTCGGTCGTTACGAAAACCATGCCTTCGTAAAGTTCGATTTCCGGCTTCGCTATCTGACAGACCTGATCCCTCTTCTCTCCATCTATACCGATAGAAGTCAATGCAATCGTCCTGCCCGAATCCTTCAATTCCTGTAATATATAATTCAGGCTTTCCGTCTTACCGGTATTCTTCTCCAAACCGATAATCGACAAACTCTTACATCTCAATATATCTTCTATCCAAGACATCATCTGCTCTCCTCCGTCAGGAATCACTGCAACAATGAAAAAATCATCCTTTCGCCAACAAATTCCGGTTCTTCCGATCCAGATCGTTCGGCTCTATCGACAACCTTGTTCCTTTCAATAACTCCGCAACCCCCTCCGTTTTCCGGACTTTTTCACATTCCTCGCAATAACATTCGTCTTTGTAATCGGAAGGTTCCGTATAAGTCGTCACAACTCCTTCAAAATTCCGTAAAACGACCCGATTCGGACTTTGAGAAATCATATACGTCGGCATAACCGGAATCTTACCGCCTCCACCCGGTGCATCCACAACGAATGTCGGTACGGCATAACCGGAAGTATGACCGCGCAAATTTTCGATAATTTCAATACCTTTCGATACCGGGGTACGGAAATGTCCGATCCCCATCGACAAATCACATATATAAATATAATAAGGTCGTACCCGAATACGTACCAGTTGTTGCACCAATCTTTTCATGACATGAGTGCAATCATTGATTCCCCGCAATAATACCGATTGATTTCCCAAAGGTATCCCGGCATCTGCCAAACGGGCACACGCTGCTGAAGATTCCTCCGTGATTTCGTTCGGATGATTGAAATGCGTATTCAACCAAATCGGATGATACTTTTTCAACATATTTACCAATCCTTCTGTAATACGTTGAGGCAAAACTACCGGAGTACGGCTCCCGATACGGATAATTTCAACATGCGGAATTGCCCGCAAGCGCTTGATAATATCTTCCAAACGCCCGTCGCTTACCAATAAAGCATCTCCTCCCGACAACAACACATCCCTTACTTCCGGGTGAGCCGCGATATATTCAATTCCCTTATCAATACGCTCCGAAGGGGCAGCACAGTCATGATGCCCGGCAAAACGCCGCCGGGTACAATGCCGGCAATACATCGCACATTGATCCGTAATTAAAAACAATACCCGATCCGGATAGCGATGTGTCAACCCCGGTACTGGAGAATCCCCATCCTCGTGCAAGGGGTCCAGCAAATCTGCCGGTGATTTATGTAGCTCTTCTATGGTCGGAATAGACTGCTTACGGATCGGACAATGCGGATTGTCCGGATCAATCAAGCTCAAATAATAAGGAGTAATCGCCATACGTAACGTTTTCAACGACTCGCGTACCCCTTCCTCTTCCTCTCTTGTCAAACGGATATACTTCTTTAGCTGCTCCAAAGTTTCTATTCTGTTTTTTACCTGCCAATGCCAGTCGTTCCACTGTTCATCGGTTACTTCCGGAAAAAACTCTTTTCGTCGGCTTGTCATAGCACTTTGTTTTAATAATAATGTTCCATTCAATCCAATCCGGTCCGAAATAAATTGCCCGATAGCAACCATACTATCCGTTTACCTTGTTCTGATCCGCTCCGGCTCAACCATTATAAACAATCCGGATAGCACGAAGCTATCGGCCACAATCTCTAACCCCAGACTTTTAAATTCTTAAGCATACAATTCCGTAAAAATTTTACGCAATTCCTCACTCTCACGCAGTTCCTGTAAAGTGATTTCAGCATGTCCTCTGGTGTATCCGTTACCAATCAACATCGTTACATCACTACCAACCCCTTCTGCTCCCAAAGCTGCTTTCGTGAAACTTGTCGCCATAGAGAAGAAATAAACCAATCCGGTATCTTTCGTACAAAGAATACTGGTCATTTCCGTATCCGTAATATTCACATTATTAATAGTAATATCACACATTTCTCCATTGGTCAACTCTGAGATTTTCTCCATCACCGAAACCGGTTGTGTCGCATCGGCAGAGAATACATAATCACAGAAACCGAGCTTTTGCAAACGCTCCGTACTCTTTTGACTATGACACAAACCGATCACTTTACCGGTCACTCCGGCTCTCTTTTTAGCTTCATAACAGCACAACATACCCGATTTACCGCCGGCACCGATAATCAACACGGTGTCTCCCGGCTTTACCAATTTAGCCGTCTGGGCAGGAGCCCCGGCCACATCCAATGCAGAAAGAGCCAGTTTCTCAGGTAAATCAGCCGGAATTTTAGCATAAATACCGCTCTCGAACAAAATAGCTTTTCCGTCGATGTCCACCTGATCCACATCCGCGCGAATTTCTTTGATCTTATCAATTCTCAAAGGAGTTAATGACAGAGACACCAAAGTGGCAATTTTATCTCCGACCTTCAAATCCGTTTTTCCGATCAAAGCATCTCCGATCTTTTCCACGGTTCCCAACAACATACCTCCCGAACCGGTTACCGGATTCCGGTGTTTTCCCTGCTTGGCTACGATATCCAGCATAATCTCCGCAATCTTCGCTTTATCGCCCTTTGCCTGCTCATGAATCTGAGTAAAACTGGCCGAATCAATATTCAACGTCTGAACATCAATCAATATTTCGTTATCGTATATTTCGTCCATATTGTTGTCCAACTTATTAGCCGGTTGAGGCAATACACCTTTCGGTTCAATCACTCTGTGGGTTCCGTATTTATTTCCTTTTTTCATAACAATATATAAGTTTAATAGTTAAAATTCAATTGAAAAATGATTACACTCTTGCTTTCAAGCCCAATATCTGCCGGGCTTCATCAGGTGTCGCAATCTCACGTCCGAACTCTTTTGCCAAACGCACCACCTTCCCGACAAGCTCCCCGTTCGATTTAGCCAATACACCTTTCGACAAATATACATTGTCCTCAAAACCGACTCTGACATGCCCGCCGTCAACGATTGCGCAAACCGCCAAAGGAAATTCGTACCGGCCGATCCCGGCAACGGTATAAGTCGCATCAGAAGGAATACTATGGCGTAAAAAAACGAAATCTCGGATGTCACCGCCGATTCCCCCATTCACGCCCATCACAAAATCAAAATGCATCGGAGCCTTGATAAACCCTTTCTTATGCATCCGCAAAGCCATTTCTATCATACTCTTATCAAAAACTTCCAATTCCGGCTTAATCCCCAACTCAATCATGCGTTGTCCGAAATAACGAATCGTATTCTCGGTATTCATAAACACCTCATCCCCGCCGAAATTCAACGTTCCGCAATCCAGAGTAGCCATTTCAGGATGTAACTCCGTCGGTTGCAAACGTTCGTCGTCAGTCATTCCCACAGCACCCCCCGTTGAAGGCTGAATAATCACATCCGGACATGCCTCCCGAATAGCATCTATAATCACTTTGAAACGAGCCTTATCCTGTGTCGGTGTTCCATCGTCATATCTGACATGCAAATGAATGATACTTGCTCCGGCATCATAAGCCGAACGGGCTTCCCGGACACATTCCTCCACAGTGTAGGGAACAGCCGGGTTATGTTCTTTCAATACTTCAGCTCCGCAAATGGCAGCAGTTATAATCAATTTTTCCATAACTTATCCTTTAATTTATTTCTTCCTTAATCTCTACAAAGCGAACTATTTATCCTTTCCGTTGACATTTTTTCGGAACGACACAAGTACCGCTCGCCCGACATACAACGACAGGTTCTTCCAGGAAATCCGCAGCAGATTCTGATATATCCGTCCGGGTAATTACTACCTTACGGGCTTCAAATACCATCTTACGGGAAGAATTTCCGACATGTACAATTTCCCCTGTAGCTTCGATATAATCTCCGGCATACACCGGCGCTAAAAACTCGATATTGTCATAACCGGCAAACAATCCCTCATCCCCGTCATGCTTTATCAACAATTCGGTAGCTACATCTCCGAACAATTGCAACATACGTGCACCATCGACCAAATTACCGCCGTAATGGGCATCGTGTGCACTCATTCTCAATCTTATCAATGATTTTTCCATATTCTCTATCGCTTAAAATTGTACATGCGTTTTTACTTCTCAATAATATAGTCGACAAAAATTCCCGGTGTCTTCACTAATTCCGGAAACAATTCCCCGACTTCTACCAAATCCTCTATCTCCGCTATAACCAAATCCGCAGCACTCGCCATTAAAGGATTAAAATTCTGAGAAGTACCTTTATATACCAGATTCCCGCTCTTATCTCCCAAACTGGCGCCAACCAAGGCTATATCTGCCCGTAAAGGTTTTTCCAATAAATATTCTTTCCCATCGACCTGAACAACCGGCTTTCCTTCCGCAACAATCGTTCCCATACCTGTCGTCGTCAAAAAACCGCCTAAACCGGCCCCTCCGCAACGCACCCGCTCTGCAAGTGTCCCCTGCGGAACAAATTCAATTTCCAATTCACCGCTATTCATCTGCTCACTGGTACACGGATTCGTACCGATATGAGAAACGATCAATTTCTTCACTTGCTTATTGGCAATCCATTGTCCCACCCCTTTATCCGGGAAAGCCGTATCATTACAAATCAAGGTCAGATTTTTTACTCCGCTTTTCGCCAGAGCGTCAACGATTGCGTTAGGGGTTCCGTTAGCCAGAAAACCGCCTACCATAACCGTCATCCCATCTTTCACCTGTGCTACAGCCTTTTCAATTGATATAAATTTGTTCATGGCCTATTATTATATAAGTTTGTTGTTAAATATTATACACCTATATCGATTTTTGTCAAATTTACAAACATTACCAGAAAAAATGAATTATTTAAAACATTTTTTTCTAATTTAGATTTGTTCTAATTATTTCCTTATATAGCAGATTCTCTGGATAACATCCACATAAATTAAACCCGGTTTCTTTATTTTACTTATCTTAGCTACACAATTAAAACTGAAAATTATGACGAACAGAACTTTCACCATTATCAAACCCAATGCCGTCGGCCAGCAACATACCGGAGAAATACTGACAATCATTGAAAAAGCGGGATTTCGTATTCTGGCCCTTAAAATGGTTTGCCTCAGCCGTTCCGACGTCGAGAAATTTTATCACATACATAAAGAGCGTCCATTCTTCCGTACGTTGAGTCTCTTTATGACTGCCGGTCCTATTGTAGTAGCCGTACTCGAAAAAGAAAATGCCGTTGCAGACTTCAGAGCCCTAATCGGTGCTACCGACCCGGTAAAAGCCGCAGAACATACCATCCGTAAATATTTTGCAGAAAGCAAAACCCGTAATGCCATTCACGCTTCAGACAGCGACGAAAACGCAGCCTGGGAAGCCTCTTTTTTCTTTTCCGATAAAGAAATCATAGAAACCAGGTATCAGCTTCCCATTCCAGCCGAAGAAATCGACAAAGACTAAAAAAACAGAGGGGCCGTTCAGTTGCTCCTTTGTTTTTTTATACCTCCATACACAAGTCCTGCATTTATTCCTAACCTTCCCACCTCCCGATTCGTAGGAGTAAAAAACTCTGACTTATAAAAATTACAATTATGAAAAAAAGTATCTATATTATTTTTTTCCTCATCGGGAATTACTGTACACTTTTGGCCCAGCCCGGACAAAACCCTTACTGGGAACGGAAAGGAATAACAGCCTTCAATCTTTCGCAGGCAAGCCTAAGCAGTTGGTCTGCCGGAGGTGAATCCGCCCTGGGACTCGATGCCCTGCTGAATTATTCCGCTGATTTCAAAAAAGAACGGCATCTGTTAAATAATCGCCTCGAACTGGCTTACGGATTAAACAGGACTGAAAGCAACGGCACACGCAAAACGAATGATAAAATATACCTCTCTTCCACCTACGGCTACCAAATGGCCAAAAATTTTTACCTCAGCGGATTGCTTACCTTCCAGACCCAATTCGCCAAAGGTTACAACTATGAGGTTTCCAGAGATTCCTTCATTTCAAAATTCATGGCTCCGGCCTATCTGATGATCGGAGCCGGTGTCACCTGGACTCCCAAACCCTATTTTACAGCTACTTTTTCGCCGGCTTCCTGGCGGGGCACCTTTGTCGCCAACAACCGGCTATCGGATGCAGGGGCATTCGGTGTCAAAAAAGGGAAACACCTTCTTTCCGAATTCGGAGCCAATCTAAAAGCCGAAGTTCAATACGAATTTCTGAAAAATATGACGATCTACAGCCGGGTAGATCTTTATTGCAACTACCTGGATCAACCGCAAAATATCGACGTCCGATGGGATGTACTTCTAAACATGAAAATCAACAATTGGTTCTCGACAAACCTGACCACCAACCTCATTTATGACAACGACGTAAAAATCACTCAAAAAAACGGCAGTGCAGGTCCCCGCGTACAATTCAAAGAAATTCTGGGTGTCGGACTTCAATTTAATTTATAAGCTGAACCACTCTAAATACGAAACGAAACCTATTAATTGTAGATTTTAGATTGACGATTTTAGATTGACGATTTTAGATTGACGATTTTAGATTGACGATTTTAGATTATACCCACACCCCTCCCCTGGAAAAAAGGAATCGTCAATCTAAAATCATAAATCCTCAATTATTCCCCGCATTCCCCTTAAGCCGTTCATTTATCAAATCCCGGTATTCCCAATAGGCTTCCTCCAGCAATATCATCTTCTCCACAAAAAACGCATAAATACCCTCCCAATCTTCCGCACGCAAGACATCCACTCCTGCCAACTCAAAATAAACAGCACTGACAGTCCGGTCACCTATTCCGGCATAATCTTCCTCCCATTTTAAATCCTCCCCGCAACTTTCTCCCATCAACTTACGGTAAGAAAGAAAACATTCATACACCTCATAGCGTCTCAATGGATTTTTATGGTCAATCTGAAACAACACCAAAGCTTTTTCCCGGTCGGCATAAAATTTCAACTGAGTACATTTTATTTTCACACCCGTCAAAACCCAATGCCGGTTAACCCGGCGCTTAGCACAATACCGTTTGAAACCGTTCCAGAAATTTATCCGCAATTCTTTTACTTCTTCCTTACTCAACATAATTCGACAGAAAACCTGAGATTAAAATTTGAAAATATTATTTTTGCAAAAATATGAATTATTTTATCGCTCTGCGACAAAATAATCATGTAAACCTCAAGTTATGTTACAATTGAAATACAAAGGCGAAGCCATCGAAGCCGGTTGTGACGAAGCCGGAAGAGGATGTCTGGCCGGGCCGGTATTTGCAGCGGCAGTCATTCTACCCGACAATTTCTATAATGAACTGTTAAATGATTCCAAACAATTATCAGAAAAACAGCGCAACCAACTCCGGCCCATCATCGAAAAAGAAGCGGTAGCCTGGGCTGTAGCAGCCATCAACAATCACGAAATCGATGAAATAAACATCCTGAATGCATCGATCATGGCGATGCATAAAGCCCTGGATCAATTGCACATACGCCCGGAACATATCATCATTGACGGAAACCGGTTCAAAAAATACCGGGACATTCCTCATTTATGTATCGTCAAAGGAGACGGTAAATACATGTCCATTGCCGCCGCTTCGGTTTTAGCCAAAACCCACAGGGATGAATATATGGAAAAAATGGACAGAGAATTTCCAATGTATAACTGGAAACAAAATAAAGGCTATCCGACCCTGGAACATCGGGAAAAAATAAAACAATTCGGGATCACTGATCTTCACCGAAAAAGTTTTAATTTAGCAGACCCACAATTAAAATTGAATTTTGAAGATTGAATAAAACCGAAAGGGCAAAAACCATTTTTAACCCTCAACCTATTTATTTATGGCGTTTATCAATTCACTCATCTCACTGTTCATGCAAAAGCGCTTAAATCAGATTGACAATTTCAAAGCCAATCCGACCGAAACGCAACGCAATACATTAAGGGAATTACTTTTGACGGCAGCCAATACGGCATACGGACAGAAATACGATTTCAAATCCATTCTGACGGCAGAACAATACCGGGAAAGGCTGCCGATTGTCCATTATGAGGATATCAAAGACCTGATTGCCCAAACCATGGAAGGCACACAGAATATATTGTGGCCGGAAGATATCAAATGGTTTGCCAAATCCTCCGGTACGACAGACGCTAAAAGCAAATTCATCCCCGTTTCTCCTTCTTCTCTGGAAAACTGTCATTTCCGGGGAGGGAAAGACATCATAGGTATTGTCAATCGCTTGTATCCGGACGCTCAGGTCTTCGGGGGTAAAACACTGGCTTTAGGCGGAAGCAGCGAGATCAGCTCGACGAACAGCAACTGCCAATACGGAGACCTCTCTGCTATTCTGATCTCCAACACCCCCTTTTGGGCCAACTTCATGAAAACACCGGATGTCTCCATCATGCTGATGAGCAACTGGGAGGAAAAGCTCGAAAGGATATGCGAAACGACAATCAAAGAGGACGTTCGCTGTCTGGCGGGAGTACCTTCCTGGTTTTTGACCCTGATCAATAAAATCCTGGAAAAAACGGGAAAAAGCAACCTGCATGAAGTGTGGCCGAACCTCGAGCTTTTTATACACGGCGGAATCAGTTTTATCCCTTACCGGGAACAATATAAGAAGCTACTTCCCAATCCGAAAATGAAATACCTGGAAACCTATAACGCTTCCGAAGGTTTCTTCGGCATTCAGGACGATCCGAACGATACCTCTCTTTTGCTCATGCTGGACTACGGTGTATACTACGAATTCATACCAACCAGTGAATTGGGTAAATCACAACCTCAGGCTCTGCTGCTGGAAGAAATTGAAAAAGACGTCAACTACGCACTGGTTATTACGACAAACGGAGGACTCTGGCGATACATGATCGGAGATACGATCATGTTTACTTCTACCGATCCCTATAAATTCAAAATCACGGGACGGACAAAACTGTTCATTAACGCTTTCGGCGAAGAACTGATCATCGACAATGCGACGGAAGCCTTACGGATTACCTGCGAAAAAACGGACTGCCATATACTGGAATTCACAGCAGCCCCTATTTTTATGAATGGAGGTAAAAAAGGTGCACACGAATGGCTGATCGAATTTGAAACCCCACCGGCCGACATCGAACAATTCGCATCCATACTCGATACAGAGCTTCAAAAATTGAATTCCGACTATGAAGCCAAACGGCTATTGTCTCTGGAACGACTGAAAATTCATATGGCCCGCCCCAATTTATTTAACGACTGGTTAAAAGGCCAGGGGAAACTAGGCGGTCAGAATAAGGTCCCCCGATTGTGGAACGACCGTAAACACATCGACCAATTACTTGAAATGAACTCTTATTCCTGAATGTATGGATATAAAATTACAGACGCCCGGCAATTGGGAAGATTACGAATTGCTCGACAGCGGCAATTTTGAAAAATTAGAACGCTTCGGGCAATACATCATAGCACGCCCGGAACCACAGGCCATTTGGAACAAATCCTTATCCGATTCGGAATGGACACAACGGGCACATGCCTATTTCCGCAAAGACAAACGCAATGAAGAACGCGGCGAATGGATCTGCAAGCCGAAAATGCCTCAACAATGGTTTGTCAACTACAGCCAGGGAAAAATGAAACTCCGTATGCGGCTTGGCCTGACCTCCTTCAAACACGTCGGTATATTCCCGGAACAAGCTGCAAACTGGGACTTTATATATGAACAAATCCACAAAATCGGTAACAATACCCGGGTATTAAACCTCTTTGCCTATACGGGAGGAGCTTCTTTGGCAGCCCGCAGTGCAGGCGCCGACGTCACTCACGTAGACTCGGTAAAACCGGTTATCAGTTGGTCGCGGGAAAATATGGAAGCATCCGGTATAGACGGCATCCGGTGGATAGTAGACGATGCCCTGAAATTTGTCCGCAGAGAAGTAAAACGCGGAAAAAAATATCAGGGCATCATCCTGGACCCTCCCGCTTACGGACGAGGCCCGGATGGTGAAAAATGGATATTGGAAGAAAACATTAACGAACTGTTAAGCCTGTGCGGTCAATTGCTGGCCTCCCACAACAGCTTTCTGGTACTGAATCTCTATTCCATGGGATTGTCCGCATTACTCGCCCGTACTGCCGTGCGCCAACTGATAGGAACATGCACCGGAGAACAATTCGGAGAACTCTATTTTACAGATCCTTTCGACAAATCTTTACCGTTAGGAGTATATTACCGTTTTTGGAGATAAATAAAAATGTCTGGAAAGACAAATAAAAACAAGACTTTGAAAAAAACAGGGAAGTAACCTCCCTGTTTTTTGTTCTATTTAGAAAATAAAAGCTCCCGGTATTTCGGTAAAGGCCAAATCTCATCGTCCACCAATAATTCCAATTTATCAATATGATAGCGTATCTTATCCAGATAGGGTTTCACGGTTTCCGAATAAGACTCCGCACGCTCCACTTCATTCTCATACGTATTATTAGCAAGCTTACGGGCTTCTGTCATATCATTGACCATCGTTTTGATTTCCTTAATATGCATGGAAATCTCCTTGATCGACTCCAACTGAACATGCCCGACTTCCGCATACACGTCGGGTAAAATATCTTTCAAACCTTTTACGTTATCGATCAATGTATTTTGATAAGCAATAGCTGTAGGTATAATATGATTCAAAGCCAAATCACCCAATACCCGGGATTCGATCTGTAATTTTTTCAGATACGTCTCGTTTTTAATCTCAAAACGGGCTTCCAGTTCCCGTTCTGTAAAAATACCGTTATCTATGAATAATTTCTTCGCCTTTGTCGACAGATAAGCCCTCAACGAACGCACACAACCGCTCTCGACAGATAAGCCCCGCTTTTGAGCTTCTTCTTTCCATTCCTTACTGTATCCGTTACCTTCAAACCGGATTTTTTTACAGGCAATGATATATCTCCGCAAAGTCTGAAAAATAGCCTCGTCTTTCTTTACTCCTTTATCGATCAACGCATCCGTTTCCTGCTTAAAAGCCACCAACTGCTCGGCAACTGCAGCATTCAAAACGATCATTGAAGCTCCGCAATTCGCCGAAGCCCCGACAGCCCGGAATTCAAAACGGTTACCCGTAAAAGCAAAAGGAGACGTACGGTTACGATCCGTATTATCCCGCATAATTTCAGGAATCTTTCCCACATTCAATTTCAGTTCGGTTTTCTCATCCGGACTCATTTTCTTACTGCTCACCTTCGTCTCGATTTCATCCAGAATAGAATCGAGCTGCTGTCCGAGAAATACCGACATAATTACGGGAGGAGCTTCGTCTCCACCCAGTCGGCGTTCATTCCCCAACGATACGATGCAAGCTTTAAACAAAGCTTCGTGTTCTAAAACAGCCTTAACTGTCGTTACCAAAAATACCAGAAATTGCATATTCGATTTCGGATTCTTTCCCGGAGACAATAAATTCACGCCGGTATCCGTCAATAGAGACCAATTATTATGTTTTCCGGAACCATTGATCCCCTTAAAGGGTTTCTCATGCAACAACACCCGGAATTTATAATGGCGGGCCACCCGTTTCATTGTCGACATCAACAACTGATTGTGATCCACAGCCAGATTTACCTCCTCAAAAACCGGAGCCAGTTCAAACTGATTAGGGGCACATTCATTGTGACGGGTCTTTGCCGGAATTCCCAAACGGTAACACTCATACTCCAATTCATCCATAAAAGCATTCACTCGTTCGGGAATCGCACCGAAATAATGATCTTCCAACTGCTGATCCTTAGCTGCCGAATGTCCCATTAACGTACATCCGCACAACTTCAAATCAGGACGTGCATTATACAACGCCTCATCCACCAAAAAATATTCCTGCTCCCACCCCAAAGTGGCAATAACTTTTTGCACGTCTTTATCAAAATACTGGCATACATCGACAGCAGCTTTATCTATCCATGCCAATGCTTTCAGCATCGGTGTTTTATAATCCAGCGCTTCCCCTGTATAGGCCACAAACACCGTAGGAATACAAAGGGTGCTGTTATTGATAAATGCCGGAGAACCCGGATCCCAAGCCGTATATCCACGCGCCTCGAATGTATTGCGAATTCCCCCGTTCGGGAAACTTGATGCATCCGGTTCCTGCTGCACCAACAACTTCCCGTCAAATGCCTCGATCACATCTCCGTCCTTCAGAATATCGATAAAACTATCGTGTTTCTCTGCCGTAGCCCCGTTCAAGGGATGAAACCAATGCGTATAATGTGTCGCACCCTTCTCCACAGCCCAGGCTTTCATAGCTGCTGCCACCTGATCGGCCAGCATACGGTCGATACTTCCCCCCTCAAACATAATCTTCTCCAGCTTCCGGAACGCCTCCACTGACAGATAATGCCTCATCTTTTCCATCGTAAACACATCCATCCCGTACACCTCCGTTACCCGTTGCTTCTTTATCTTTTCAACCGGTCCACGGCCGGTCATCTCCTTTAATGCCGAAAATCTGATTTTTGCCATAAATATTATTTTTCAAGATACTTTAAACTTGTTCCGCAGAACCTTAACGAAAGCCACACGTGGAGTCAAATTTACTTGACCTGCACGAGACATACTTTATTTCGCACAAAAATATAAAATATTCTTTTCCCAATCCACACCCCTGCATATTATATAACATATTTATAAAAATATATTTCTTTACAAGGAATACCCCATAAAAACACCCCCTCTTTCAGAAATATCAACATACATTTCACATCACCGATGAAAAACAAAAAAAATGGAATTAAAATGATAAAAACCGGATCAATTACCGGACAATCAATTGCCAATGAGAAATATCCTACCGGGATGACCGGATGCTTATAAACCGAAATTCCGGCACATAATGTCCCCTAATGGATACAGGAAGCAAAAAACAAAGAATAAAAAGTACTAACACAAAACTACGATTTACAAACTTGCTCGACAAACTCAACAAAACCGTTTTCCGTATCGGCACTGACCGATTTATAATAAGGCATTAACCGATGGGGAGCATTAGCAACCAAAAAAGCTTTTCCACAAATATCTAAAAAATCGACATCATTATAATCATTCCCCAAACCGCCACACTCCGCCGGCTGTATAGAAAGTTGCTTCAACAATATACGACAGGCTGTTCCCTTATTGACATTCCGGGAATACACTTCCAACCACACAGAACACCGGTCCAATGGAGAAGTTGAACGAATAACCGAATAATGCGGCAAATCATTTTTTACTTTTTCAACCAACGGTAATTGTTGACTGTTCAAAATCATTACAAACTGTGTCGCTGCTGTTCTGATTTCCTCCGGACAAGCGATAAGGCGTCCGAAATCTCCGAATTTCTCGATCCGGCGCTTGTAATCCGAATGAGCCGGATAAATATCGGTATAATAAAAATAATGATTATCGGGTATTTCCTGCTGAATCATGAAATTAATATTATATTCCCATAGGTAAGCCGCAATCTGCCGGGTTTCTAAGATTGACAAATGCCGGGCCAAAATGATCTTTTTATCCTTCCAGTGCATAATACCCGCTCCGGAGGAAAATACCAAAAAATCAATGGGAAAATCATCCGGTAAAAACCTTCGGGCCGCAAATAACGTCCGTCCTGTAGCAATAATACGCACGATCTTTCGTTCCCCCAGCATCCCGAAAGCATGCAAAGCCTCCTTGCTTATTTCTCCGCCACATGGCAATATCGTCCCGTCTAAATCGGAAATAATAGCCTTTACCATCTCAATCACAAAAGTTCATACCGATAATACGGAAGCGGTTCATTCAGATAATGCAATACTTTTTCCTGATTCATACCATCAAGCGGATCCTGGCGATAACCGAAAGTTGCTTTTATGCCCATATTGATAAAATAAACGGCCCGGTCGACTGCTTCCGGTAAACTATCACCTTTCAGCAAACAACCTGTAATAACACTGGCAAAAGCATCTCCCGTCCCGGGGTAAGAAGCCGGAACATAATCACACATCACCCGCCACATCCGTTTGTCTGTACGATCATAAGCAATAGTTGCCACATTGTTGTTATTTTCAGAAGGAGCAGAAGTAATGATCACATATTCCGGCCCATATTCACTCAAACGCCGGCACCATTCGACAGCTTCTTTGACAGAAACCTGACCGGCACAGGATTCCCCCAATAAAAAAGCAGCCTCCGTCAGATTGGGTGTAATAACCCTGGCCTGCTTACATAACTCCCGCATACCACCGATCATTTCCTGGCTCATACCGGGATATAAACGATTGTGATCACCCAATACCGGATCCACTAAAATAAAATTGTCCTTATGTCCGAAATCCTCAAAAAAACGGGATACAATATCCATTTGCTCTACAGAGGCCAGATATCCGGAATATATGGCATCAAAATACAACCCCAATTCTTTCCAATGATCGATAATTCCGGACATATGGGGAGTTAAATCGACACTCCGGAAATTTTTATATTCACTATGAGCCGATAATATTGCTGTAGGCAAAGGACATACCTGATAGCCCATACTAGATAGAATCGGAATCGCTACAGTCAGCGACGCCCGTCCATAGCCGGAAAGATCTTCTATTGCTGCTACCTTTTTCATAGATCAGATTTTATTCCAAACAAATATAGACCATATATCCCGAATACACAAAAAAACCACAAATCAGGCAGCACATCAAATTGTAAATTTTAGATTGTAAATTCTAAATTACTTGACAAAGAAATTCGTCTTCGGACTTTTAAACTAAAATCATAAATTTACAATTTAAAATTACGATCCATTATATTATACCGTATTCTTTCAACAAGCGCTCCATATCCTGTTGCAATTTCCGGGCTTCTTCTCCGGCACGTAAAGCAAAATTCTCGGTTTTATCGGCAAAAATAATACCCCGGGAAGAATTCACCAGCAAACCACAATGGCTGTTCATACCGAACCGGGCCACTTCTTCCAGGCTCCCCCCCTGCGCTCCGACTCCCGGTACCAGCAGAAAATGATCGGGTACAATTTTACGGATGCCTTCCAGCATTTCTGCCTTAGTCGCACCCACCACATACATCATATTTTTCTCATTTCCCCACTCCTGTGACTTCTTCAACACTTTTTCATACAACTTCTGCCCTTCATGTTCGAAAAACTGAAAATCAAAAGCACCTTTATTTGAAGTCAAAGCCAAAAGTATAACCCATTTCCCTTCATATTGCAGAAACGGAGTTACAGAATCTTCTCCCATATAAGGGGCAACCGTGATAGAATCGAAATCCAATGCCTGCAAAAATGCCTTCGCATACATCTGAGATGTATTTCCGATATCTCCCCGCTTCGCATCTGCAATCGTAAAAACCTCCGGATAATGCTCCCGGATATAATTCATCGTTTTTTCCAATGTTTTCCAACCTTCCACACCCCGGCTTTCATAAAAGGCAATATTCGGCTTGTAAGCCACGGTCACAGATGCCGTAGCCTCTACAATCGCTTTATTAAATTCAAAAACAGGATCTTCTGCCCCTTGCAAATGTGCAGGGATCTTAGCTATATCTGAGTCAAGGCCGACACAAAGGAACGACTTCTTTTTCTTTATCTGCTCAAAAAGTTGTGTATAATTCATGATGATTCGTATTATGATTATTCAAAAGCAACGGGTAAACCAAACCCGGTATTTCAATTTACAAACCGCTTTCTTTCAGTCTTTCCGTATTTTCTTCTATCTGTAACTTCTCGATGATCTCATCAATCTCCCCGTCCATAACCGCCGCCAGATTATACAAAGTAAAATTAATCCGGTGATCGGTAACCCGTCCCTGTGGGAAATTATAAGTACGGATCTTGGCCGAACGGTCGCCGGTAGACACCATCGTACGACGCTTAGCCGCAATATCGTCCATATGTTTCTGATATTCGAGAGCATAAATCCGGGAACGCAACTCGTTCATCGCTTTAGCCAGATTCTTCAACTGGGACTTCTCATCCTGACAGGTCACAACAACACCGGTCGGAATATGAGTCAGACGAATGGCTGAATAAGTCGTATTCACCGACTGTCCTCCCGGACCGGAAGAACAATAAGTATCTTTCCGTATATCGTTCGGGTTCAATTGCACATCCACCTCCTCCGCTTCCGGCAACACAGCAACCGTCGCCGCAGAAGTATGTATCCGTCCCTGCGTTTCCGTTGCGGGCACACGCTGCACCCGGTGTACACCCGATTCGTATTTCAAAATCCCGTAAACACCGTTACCGGAAACATTGAGCACAATTTCTTTATACCCCCCGGCTGTACCCTCATTACTATTGGTCACCTCTACCTTCCAGCCTCTCCGCTCACAAAATTTCGTATACATCCGGAACAAATCACCGGCAAACAGGCAAGCTTCATCACCTCCTGTTCCTCCCCGGATTTCCAGGATTGCATTTTTTGAATCCTCCGGATCTGCCGGCACCAACAATAATTTAATATGTTGCTCCATCACAGGCAACTTCTCCGTCAGGTCATCCAATTCGAGCTGTGCCATCTCTTTGAGCTCCGCATCTTCCTCTGAATCCAAAATCATACGGGATTCCTCTATTGTATCCAATGCCTTTTTGTATTCATCCGCCGCCGCCGTTATAGCTTCCAAATCTTTATACTCCTTAGTCAGCTTGACATACCGCTCCATATCACCGATCACCTCCGGATCCGTAATCAACTGGCCGATCTCTTTAAAACGAATGTAATAAGTTTCTAATTTCTCTATCAGCGGGGTCTCCATGTATGTATCCTTTTCTATATTCAGCTACAAAAATAATATTTTTAAACCGAGGAAAATGAGTTTCACATAAAAATGTCTCTACCGGAACAAAGACAGCACATCCATTCAAACCCGTCTCTGTTTATACGCAGCATAGATTTCACAGATCGTATCGGACAAAGAATAAAACCGGTAATCCGGGTAATAAGACAAAAATTTAGCCGACGAATAATAAGATTTATGCTGGGATGACCGGGCCGTTTCCCGGGTAAAATCCGGGCGTTTACCTGTTATCTTTCCCACAACCGACAACAACCGCCAGGCGATATTCGTCATCCAGGGACGAAGCCGTATACCCGGAGGACGGTGCCCCGTAGCCCGGGCAATCTCCGTAAATAATTCCCGGTAGCTGTAATTCCCACCGTTTATGACAAACCGCTCTCCCCGGATTCCATTTTCAGACAAAAGCAGTATAATCTGACATACATCCCTGACATCTACATATCCACATACGCCTTCCGTGTAAACCATAATCCCCTTTGCTGCCGTCACAAACAACCTCGAACTGCTTCGGTTCCAATGGCCGGCCCCCAAAATAATAGAAGGATTTACAATGACAGCCTCCAGACCTTTCTGCATATAATCCCGGACAATACGTTCCGCTGCCGCTTTACTCCGAGAATAAACTGAATGAACACTTCCCGTAATCACCGGTGTATCTTCATCAATCACCTCCCCCTCATAACGGGCATCCCCCAAAGCCGCAATCGAACTCACATAACACAGTCTGACCCGATACTTCTGACACAACGCAGCTATATGTTCCGTTCCCCTTGTATTTACATCCGACAAATAAGATTTGTCTCCCCCTGCAAAAGATACGACGGCAGCACAATGGTAAACACAATCAGCACGACTTACCATCGTTTCCAATACCTCCGGGTCCATCACATCTCCTTCAACCCATCTGATCCCATCCCACAACGTATCATCCGAGGTATATAACTGCCAAACCTCCCTCACTGCCTCTATACGGCTGTCTTTTCGTTTCAAAGCATACACCTCCTTGCCCGACCTGGCCAGATAATACAACAAATGACTCCCCAGTAAGCCGGTAGCACCAGTAACAAATACCATACTATACTTCTCTGATGTTTATTGATTTTTGATTCACGATTTATAATTACGATCCCTCTTTTTTGCAGGGAAGGATAGTACGTACAATCAAAAATCGTAAATTTAAAATTCAGGTTCTGATTGTAGATTTACGGTTTCAGATAATAAATCCGGCGGCGGATCCCCTGTCAGGCAATTTAAAATCTAAAATTTGCAATCTAAAATCACCCCTACCTCTTCCAAATGAATTTTACGTTTTGAATCAAATTCTCATTCAAGCTGAAATGTACGGCACAGGCATTTTTTGTCCTTTCCAGAGCAATTTTATGTTTATCTGAATACTCCCGGTCCGGCATATGGAAAACAATCTCCACTTCACCGATGCGCCTGTGAGGCTCCAATGCCATCTTCTTGGTTATCTCAATCTCCGTCCCTGTTAAATCGATACCGATTGTTTCCGCATAAATACCCATCGTAGTCATCATGCAAGCAGCCAATGATGTCGCACACAAATCCGTCGGAGAAAAAGCCTCTCCTTTACCATGATTATCCACCGGAGCATCCGTTACAATTTTCGCTCCACTCTGTAAGTGTTCACATTCTACCCGTAAACCACCTAAATACTTTGCTCTAACAGTTGTCATATTTTTTCAGTTTTTAGATTATAATTAAATCCTCCTTCAGTCAAAAACCTGTATCGCTTCCTGAATATGAAGAACATCCATTCCTACTCCCGACACAAGGATCAAATCAAAGCGCAGCTCCCGTTCCAGGCCTTTTGCCCGGATATATGCTTCTCCCGCCCGAAGTAAATTCCGCTTTTTCCGGAAATCGATCAATTCCCCCGGCAACTCACAACCTGCTTCCCGGGTTTTTACTTCTACGACAATAATCATCTTCCCGTCCGTACAAATAATATCTACTTCTTTATGACCGATCCGCCAGTTCCGTTCCAGGATCGTATACCCCCTATGGGTAAGGTATAAAACAGCCCGTTCTTCCCCGTTTTTGCCAGAATCATTTCGTTGTGACATAGCAGAAGTTTTAATCAAAAATAGAGTAAAAAAACGAGAAATAAAACAGTTGCTCTTTGAATTCCGAATGTTATACCTTTGATTTCTAAACTTTATTGTATATCTTTGTATGGTTTTTTGGGAGAATGTAACTATGGCGAAGAAAAGAGTTTTATTTATATCCTCAGAGATAATGCCTTATCTGCCTGAATCTGAAATGTCACATATAGGCCGGTACTTACCTCAAGGGATACAAGAAAAAGGAAAAGAAATTAGAACATTCATGCCCCGGTTTGGTTGTATCAACGAACGACGCAATCAACTGCACGAAGTTATTCGCTTATCCGGCATGAATCTGATTATCAACGACACTGACCATCCCCTTATTATAAAGGTAGCTTCCATTCAAGCCGCACGCATGCAAGTCTATTTTATCGATAATGAAGACTATTTTCAAAGAAAGCATGTAATTACTGATGAAAAGGGAAGTTTCTTCGAAGACAATGATGAAAGGGCTATCTTTTTTGCCCGGGGAGTCTTCGAAACGGTCAAAAAATTAAGATGGGCACCCGATCTGATTTATTGTCAAGGCTGGTTTACAGCACTTGTGCCTATATTTCTGAAAAAAGAATATGCAGAAGACCCGATTTTTGCACATGCAAAAGTAGTTTTCTCGACTTCAGATGACAAATTCAAAGGCAACCTGCACGAAGATTTTCACAAGAAAATCCTCACGGAAAACATCAAAAGCAAAGACGTCGAGATCGTAAAAGAACCTTCTCACGTCAATGTGAGTAAACTGGCTTTCAATTTTGCCGATGGTATCATTTTCAACAACAAAGAAATAGACCCCAACCTACAGGAATACGCTCAAAAATCGGGCAAACCCATCTTGGAGTATTCCAACCAGGAGGAGTACATTGACAATTACTCCGATTTCTTCGATAAGATAATCGAAACGAAAAAATAAGCACAAAGCTGTATGAGTCGCAAACTTATACAGCTTTTTTTTATAACAGTACCCACTTCAATAATTTTTTAATTTACCAACACACAAACGAACCATATGTGCGGAATAGTTGCCTATATCGGCTATAAAGAAGCTTATCCTATTTTAATTACAGGACTGAAAAGATTAGAATACCGGGGATACGATTCCGCCGGCATCGCCTTAATCAACAACCATCAAATCCAGGTTTACAAAACCAAGGGAAGAGTCCACGACCTGGAAGAAAAACTCCGGGACTCCGACACCCATGCTTCTATCGGCATGGGACATACACGTTGGGCGACCCATGGAGAACCCAGCGATAAAAATGCCCATCCCCACACCTCTATGCACGGTAAATTCTCCTTGGTTCACAATGGAATCATTGAAAATTATGCCCACCTGAAAGAAAAATTAGCCCGAAGAGGATACTCCTTCAAAAGTGAAACCGACTCGGAAGTGCTCGTCAACCTGATCGAATACATTTATATGAAAGGGGGAATCGATGCAGAAACAGCCGTGCGATTAGCTTTAGGGAAAGTTGTCGGAGCCTACGGTCTGGTCATCATGTGTACAGACGAACAAGACAAATTGATCACAACAAGAAAAGGCAGTCCCCTGGTCATAGGAGTTGGCGACCGTGAATATTTTGCCGCTTCTGACGCCACACCCATCATCGAATACACAAAAAATGTCATTTATCTGAATGACGACGACATCGCAATCCTCCGGAAAGACGGTCTTACCTTAAAAAGCCGCGACAACGATATGCTGTCGCCCGACATCAGACAGATCGATCTGGATATTGAAAAAATAGAAAAAGGAGGCTTTCCCCACTTTATGCTAAAAGAAATATTCGAGCAGGTATATTCGATAAAAGATACAATCCGGGGACGGATTAACTACGAAGCTTCTGATATTTTTTTAGGCGGCATAACAGAAGTCATACCGGCCTTGGCTTCGGCCGAACGAATCCTTATCATCGGTTGCGGCACTTCCTGGCATGCCGGCCTGGTGGGGGAATACCTCATTGAAGAATTAGCCCGGATTCCGGTAGAAGTCGAATATGCATCAGAATTCCGGTACCGGAATCCCATCATCAATCCCAAAGACATTGTCATCGCCATCTCCCAAAGCGGAGAAACAGCCGATACCTTAGCAGCAATCCGATTGGCCAAAGAAAAAGGAGCAACGGTACTCGGCATTTGCAATGTCGTCGGCTCCAGTATTGCCAGAGAAACCCATGCCGGAGTCTATACCCATGCCGGTCCGGAAATCGGAGTAGCCTCAACAAAAGCCTTCACGGCCCAGATCGCAGTATTGACAATGATGGCCCTGCTAACCGGCTGCAAAAAAGGAACATTGGAAGCCGACAAATACCACAATTATATCCGGGAATTAAGCTTGCTACCGGACAAAATCAATGAAATACTGCAAAAAGAAGAAGAAATAAAAAAATTGGCAGCAGAACTGAAAGATTGTCCCAACGCCATATACCTGGGCCGGGGATGCCAATACCCGGTAGCCCTGGAAGGTGCCTTAAAACTGAAAGAAATCTCTTATATACACGCAGAAGGCTATCCCGCCGCAGAAATGAAACACGGTCCGATAGCACTTATCGACGAAAAAATGCCGGTATTCGTCATTGCAACCCGGGATGCGTATTATGAAAAAATCATCTCCAATATCAAAGAAGTGGAATCCCGGAAAGGCAACGTAATAGCCCTTGTCAATCCCGACGATGAAGTGGTAAGCAAAATTGCACAATACACCATTGAAATCCCGGATACCCTCGAATTGCTATCCCCTTTATTATCCGTCATTCCCCTGCAACTGATATCTTATCATATTGCCGTATTGAGAGGCTGCAACGTAGATATGCCGCGCAATCTGGCGAAATCAGTTACTGTTGAATAAAAAAAACGGTATCCGGCTGACCGGATACCGTTTTTCACAATCAGAATATATACTTAATTCGCTAACTTTTCCTGCCATCTCCAGGTATTCGCCAACGTTTCTTCCAAACTGACCTGAGCCTTCCAGCCCAATTCTGTATTGGCAAGAGTCGTATCGGCCCACACCTTTTCGATATCACCTGCACGGCGTCCCGTAATTTTATAATTCACTTTCTTACCGGTAGCCCGCTCAAAAGCATGAATCAACTCCAATACCGACACTCCATTTCCCGTTCCGATATTGAAATATTCGTAATTCGTCTTATTTTTCCCCTCAACCAACCGGCGTATAGCAACGACATGCGCTTTTGCCAAATCCACAACATCGATATAATCCCGCACAGCAGAACCGTCGGACGTATTATAGTCATCTCCGAACACACTCAATTGCTCCCGGATACCAGCCACCGTCTGTGTCAAATAAGGTATTAAATTATTAGGTACTCCGTTCGGCAATTCCCCGATAAGAGCAGAAGGATGCGCACCGATGGGGTTGAAATAACGCAAGGCTATCAGGTTCATTTCTTTCTCTACCTTGGCCAGATCCCGCATAATATCCTCACACATCGCTTTGGTATTTCCGTAAGGAGATTCCGCCTGCTTACGCGGTGTCTGTTCCGTAACCGGCAATACATCGGCTTGTCCGTATACCGTACAGGAAGAAGAGAATACCAGATTCTTTACGCCGAACTCCCGCATAGACGATAATACGTTCATCAAGGAATTCAAATTGTTTTTGTAATACTCCAAAGGCTTTGATACCGATTCTCCCACAGCTTTTAATGCCGCAAAATGGATAACAGCCTTAATGTCCCGATGACGGGAGAAAAAATCCCGCGTAGCCACAGCATCGGTCAAATCGAATTGCTCGAATTCCGGCCGGATACCGGTAATCTTTTCAATACCGTCCAATACATGAATATTTGAATTGCACAAATTATCCACAATGATCACTTCAAAGCCGCTCTGTTGAAGCTCTACAACCGTATGGGAACCGATATAACCGGTACCTCCTGTTACAAATACTTTCATCGTAAAAAAATTATAATATTAAGTTCTCACCTTATTCTTTGCAAAGTAAGCAATAAAATATGAATTTTTATAAAAAGTTCCCCAATATGTATTGGAATTCTCTTTCTTTTTTTTACTTTTGTACTATGCATAGGTTTATAGAATACATATCCAATTTATTGTTTCTCCATGATTGCGTTATAATACCGGATTTCGGCGGTTTTATATGCAATTATAAAAGTGCATGTATTGACGAAACGAGCGGAATAATCACCCCTCCGTCAAAAGATATTCTATTTAACCGGAACCTGACACACAACGACGGCTTACTTGCCAATTGGATTGTATGCAAAGAAAATATTCCTTATGATAAAGCCGTAAAACAAGTCGAACTTTTCTGTGAAGATTTAAAAATCCGTCTGAATCAACGGCAACGTATCGCATTCGGCGATATAGGCGTATTTTATACAGACCGTCGCTTCAATATTATATTCGAATCGGGAGAAAACAATTTCCTGTCCGATACCTATGGCATGGAGGAAATCGAAGCTCCTAAGCTTACAACAGAAGACAAGAGACTTAAACCTCAACAAATAGAAATACCGACTTTCACCCCGGAAATGTCTCCGTATATCAATATGGAATCCACAAACTGGGTACACCGCTCGCTAAAATACGGCCTCGCAGCAGCCGTCATTGCCGGTTTAGTCGTCATTACCCAGGTCGGGATAGTACACTTCGGGGACAACAATAAAAATATCAGTTCAACTCTGATTCAACCCCAGCCGATAATTCCAACTCCCGTCTCCGGTAATATCACGCCTATCGTCAAAATTTCTCCGGATTACGACTATGTTGAGTACGATCCGCTGGAAACCCTTGAATAAATACATTGTAAAATCACACCTAGCACTCTTCTGAAAACTTTTTGAAGAGTCATTCCCGCATTACCTGACTTAAACCGGTTCTATATATAATCCTCTCCATTCCCCGGATTTTTGCATTTTCTCAATCTCCAATGAGTCGCGATTTGCAAAATAATTTAGGTAAAATCCCCTCGACCTTGGCAAATACATCCCTGTCCGGGAATCAAATCATTTCCCTGCAGACACATGCAGCAATGCATCCACAGCACAAAACAGAATATACAAAGGAATAACGCATAGAATAACCGACAAGCCGAAAAAAACGGCAATGAGAAGCAAACACAAAAAATAAATATATCTAATGTAATTGGCTTTCCAGGAGAAACCCGTTATCTTTAAGGAAAACATCGGCAATTCACTCACCAGTAACAAAGACAGAATAACAACACAGGCAGCCAAAACCCAGATATTCCCGAATAAAACGGCATAGACCTCCGGAATATAAAGCGAAGCAAAAACCAATCCCACCCAAAAAAGGGCATGTGCAGGTACAGGCATACCGATAAACGACATCGTCTGCCGTTTATCCAAATTAAATTTAGCCAGCCTGAAAGCAGAAAAGAAGGGTATCAATAAAGGCACAAAGACCAGAATCTGTCCCACAAGAGACAAATCCCGGATACATCCTGCATGTCCACCGAAAAGCACATCCTTCATCAGCAAATGAGCCAATATCGCAGGCGCAACTCCAAAGCTGACCACATCAGCCAGAGAATCCAACTCTTTGCCTAACTCAGATTTCACATGTAATAAACGGGCAACCATTCCATCAAAAAAATCAAAAACCATACCGATAAGTATGAAAATCGCAGCCATTTCCAGGTTTCCATACATACCCATAAATACAGCCATCATACCCGACACCACATTCATGCCGGTAAGGAAGTTAGGAATATGCTTTTTCATTTTATATTATTTAAGTGTAATTTTTCTAAGCCCTTTACTTGATCTCCCCATAAAACCGGAGGGGCAGATCCGGGTTTAAAGGACTATTCGTGATTACGTTTATAACACCCGAAAGTTTTCCGGCCATAGCCTTTTCCACGGTTTCCGCTTTTATCTCTGTCGACTCACCGGGTTTAAGCTCCTGAACTGCTAACGTCACCTTTATCCGGCTGTCGTTTGCATAAACCCGGTGAATCTTCAACAAAGACTTACCGGTATTCGTAATCTTATAGGTATAACCAGCTTGTGCCGGTGAAGCAATCGTTCCGAAATTATAGTATTTTTTTTCCACAGTAATAGCAGGAGCCGTCGACATATCCTTTCCGCTAAAATCCTCCTCCACATACACGGACACCCTCAAAGGATATTTTTTACCATTCACAAGCAAACCGATTTCCTGTTCATTCAAACCATAATTATTTAACAAAGCCGTATTACAAGAAGCTTTTATCATGGCGATTTTCCCGGTTTCCATCTGTTGCGGTTCAATACTGATCTTCAGCCAGGACGGGACGTCGGTAAAAGAAACGGCAACTTTCTTCCCCGAATTATTATATACACCGTAATTCATTCCTTTAGCATCTCCTTTCCTTACCTTCATCAAAGAAATGTGATCCAGAGGCAAACGCAAACCGGAAGCCAATTCATACGGATATTCATCTAAAACAGTACGTGTACGTCCCTCTACCGTTCCTTTAATCTTCAATTCCACAATAGGAGTCTTGGCATTGGAAAAAACAGTAATCGTCTTATCAAAATAGCCCGGCCGGTCCTTCGGATCGAAAGTAGCCTTGACAAATCCCGTTTGTCCGGGCAAAACAGGCTGTTTGGTCCATTCCGGAGAAGTACAACCGCAGGAAGATTCGACATTTTTCACCAAAATCGGACTTGTGCCCTGATTTACAAATACAAAATTATAAGACACAGCCCCATTCACTTCCTTTATTGTTCCGAAATCATGCAAGCGCTGTTCAAAATGAATAACAGGCTGGGCATAACTGCCTGAAAAAGCAAACAACAAAATCACAAAAGACAAAAATTTTATATTCATAATATTACACATTTTTTAATTCATCACACTTCGGACCTACGAAAATACAGCTTTTTACACATATTTCTCAAAAACAACGGCAAATTTATACATCTTCTTTCCTGCCTAACTTAGCTTTTAAACGGGATTTACGTTTCTTCAATGTTTCCGGAGTTATAAACAATATACGGGCTATCGACTTATTATCGAATTTTTCCTCCATCAAAATTAACAGCAATATCTCCTGTGTCGAAATTTCCGGATGATTACCCAACAGCGTATTTATATAATTTCCTCTATTTTTCCCCAGCATCTCCAACAAATTTTGAAAATACCCCTCTTTATTGGTTTTGTTCAATTCCAGGTATTTTTCATAAAAAGCCGGCAGTTTACTCTCGACATTCGACTCCCGGATCAAAAGTTCCAATTGCTCGATAAAATTAGCATTCGTCAACTTTACAATATCCCCGGCTGCCACTTTAAAAAAAGGCTCAAAATCCTCCATCGCTACCTTCGCATCCCCATCGGGCATTGCCTTCACCTTATGATACAAATACCAAATTACAACTGCGGCTATCATCAGCACACAAAACAAAACCATAAAAAACATCAGATAACTACTCTCCATAATTGAAAATTAAATCAACTTATTCATTCTACCCTTTCAATACCATCCGTATACCTTAAAACGATAAAAAATTCAGTTCCGACATCCAGACTCATAAAATCGATGATCCCTCCCATACTTTCCATGATCCGCCTTGAAATAGCCAATCCTAACCCCATACCGCTCGTCTTGGTCGTAAAATTAGGTTCGAAAATTTTTTCCCGTATTTCTGCCGGTATGCCGACTCCGTTATCCCGGATGCGAATGACAACATTCTGTCCGACCTTGTCCGTTCTTATACGCAACTCGCCCTTGCGGTCCTCCGGAATACTCTGTACAGCATTTTGCAAGACATTTACAATTACACGGTGTACCTGTTCCTTATCTGCCAGCACCCGAACACCGGGAATAATATTACATTCCAGATAATCTACATTCATTTCAAACAATGTCGCACAATTCTGTACCATTTCACTAATATCGAAAACTTCCTTTTGGGAAACCGGGATCTTTGCAAAATCGGAAAATGCCGATGCGATCGAAGCCATATTATCAATCTGCTCAATCAACACCGTAGACACATCCTTAAAACGCTTTTTAAATTCATCGGGATCTTCAATCTGCAACGAACGCAACATAAACTGTATATTCAGCTTCATCGGTGTGAGCGGATTCTTTATTTCGTGAGCAATTTGTCTCGCCATCTCCCGCCAGGCACTCTCACGTTCCGATTTAGCCAACTGGCTGACACTCTCCTCCAATTTCTCCACCATATTGTTATACTCTTTCACCAAACTCCCCACTTCATCACGGCGGTTATAAACAATCTTCTCATTTTTCCCTCCTATCCGCATCTGCTTCAATTTATCATTGACCAATTGTAACGGTTTCGTTACCCTTTCTGCCACCACGCCGGATAAGATAAAAGCCAGTACCATGACGACAATAGCAATATTAACCGCAATAATCACCATAATCACAATATCGAGATTCAACTCGTCATTCTGTGTAAAATAAGGAACATTGAGTATATACGACTTATTATTTTCCAAAACCAACGGCATATACACCGACATATAATTCAATTCCCCGATATGCTTTTCCTTGACAAAACTCATCGAACCGTCATCGACAATGCTCTTTAAAGCCTCCGCATCCACCAGATAACCGGCAAAACCGGCCGTAAAGATTTCCGGACGGGAAGTAGCCACCAACATACCTTTCTGAGAATAGATATTGATATCGATCATCAGGATTTCAGACATATTCGTCAATACATTCAGGATATCCTGGCACTCTGTATACTCCACACATTCCAACGCCTCCAGCTCTTTATTGACGTACTTCAGCAACTCCGTCGCTTTTGAACGGTGACGATCTTCAAAACTTTTCGTATTCAGATAAATAGATAAAGCCGTAAGAATAAAAAACAATACGAAAATCAAAGAAACAATACTGTTTTTAATCCTGGATTTTAAAGTCCCGCGCCTATAATTTATTTTGTGATCACGGCTAAAAAAAAGCCCGTAAGAAGAAAGCAATATGCAAACGAAAAAAACATACAATATATTTACATAGTACAAAGAAAAGATCGAATCCGACAAACTCATGACCAAACCTCCGCTTTCATTGACCGGGATAACCATATGTGAATAATGATCTTTCTCCACAATCGCTATATTCCCATGGTATTCACCAAAAGAATTAAACGAACGGTAATAATTAAACTCTCCGGATGAAAATATCAATTGCCCGTCCCGATACTTGGCGTATGAATACGGATAAATAATATCAATCCCTTCTATCGATTCCCGGGATAATATCTGTGGATAACCACTCCCCTCACTGTCTTTCGCCGAATCAAAACTCAAATAAAGAATAACCTCCCCGAATTCAAACCGGCCGATATAAGAAACGTAACCGTCGAAATCATTAATAAAATAAAAATTAGTCTTCCCCAACCGTTCTCCGTGCCAATTGATTATATCTCCGAAATAATCGTTACAACAATGCAATTGTGCAGCAACCCCCACTCGGAGACTATCATCCTGACGACACAACGTAATATCAGAAATATAATTATACCCGTTTAAATCCAACAAATCATTCGTCAGACATAACCTCAAAAACTCTTCATTGTAATTTGCCACCAAATCGGCTATCACCTCGGAATCATTAATCTGCTCATCTATTTCCACCAGCTTCTTCTCAAAATTACGATCCCGCTCCTCGATAAGCTCTGTCGCATAGGCAGCTCTCTGGGTCAACTCCCGGTATTGCTCGTATTTTTTTGCCGTTAAAACAATATACACAGACAACAAAGACATCGTCAATATAAAAATACTACGCTGCATATCCCGGTTCACCGCATAACGATTTACAGCAAATAAAATGAAATTAACCAGCACAAAAAGACTGCCCCAGAAAAAACTGTCCATATCCCACAACACACAGAGAAAAGCCAAAAAGCCCATGACCACGACAACCGTCTCCAGAACAATTTTTAAAGGAAGCAGATTTTTCAATATATATACCGCCCCATCGATGATGATGATAAGTCCCACCCCGCCCATAATAATCGCAACAAAAGCCACAATAGAAGGCAATCCGACATTCACCACCCGGGCAATATTCAAATGGACATCCGTATGCCCGATCAAAGAACTGATCGCATAAGTCCATGTAAACATATATACGGCAGCCAATACAATCAAACCGACCATAATAACATAGCGGATACGCCTGACCTTAGGACTCTGATAATTTACCTTCAAAGCACTGAAAGAAATATAAAGGACCTGAACAATCGAAAAAGCCGATAACATAAGATCCCCGATAGATGTCACCGTACGCCCTGCCATCAATGTCCCGTCAAACAAAGGCAATCGGTAAACAGAACCCGGAAACTGATTTTCAATCATTGTATAACGCAACAAAAGCAAAAACAGGATAAAACCGGTAATGTATAACAATTGCATCCGGAAAGAAGAAGCGGAAGTCAGTAGCAGATTATATACATAAAATAAACTGATAAAAAACAAAAGATAAAACGTGATAATCAGATAATTTACCGAGCGATCTTTAAAATTCTCACTATGCTGTACATAGAAAAGCGGCTTCCCTTCTTTGGTCTTGATTTCCCATTCTCCGCCCTGAGCAAAGCGCCTCACTATAATATTGTCCGCATTTTCAATATCGACACCTAAAAATTTACCGAAACGGTTTTTGACATATTCATTATCGTAAGGATAATTATCCTTAATATGCAGTAATGCAAAATATTCATTATCTCCATATACCTTCTTCCGGACCTCATAAAAAGCATTATTGATCTTTATAAAATTATCTCCGGTATTCAGTCCGTCATATAAACCGTCCATACCGATAATTTCATTTGTCCAGAAAAAGACCTTCTTATTCCTAAACCCAACAAAAACAATATCCTCTTCCCAAACGTACTCGTCTATATTCACACTGTCCCGGAATTGCTTCAACAAACTTTCCGCCTCAGCCTCCTTATCATGTAGCCGCTTCTCAAAATCCCGGACCCAATCTTCACCGGCATGACGATCTAAAATATATTCCCAACATAATGCCCCCAGCAAAATGGTCAGTCCTGCAATGAATACAACTAAAGCTTTTTTCATGTGTTTTTCTTTACTAATCCGAAAAACCATCACTCATGATGGTATGGTTCCCCATTCATGATCGTCATTGCCCGGTAAACCTGTTCCACAAAAATCATCCGGACCATCTGGTGAGAAAATGTCATCTTAGACAATGACAACTTATCGTTAGCCCGTTTATAAACATCTTCGGCAAAACCGTAAGGCCCTCCGATAACAAATACCAATCGCTTTATTCCACTCTGCATCTTCTGTGCCAAATACCCTGAAAACCCGGTAGAAGTAAACTGATTTCCCTTTTCGTCCAACAATACAACAACATCTCCCGCCTGCAATTGCCCCAATATCAATTCCCCTTCTTTACCCTTTTGAAGGCTCTCCGGCATATTCTTACTGTTTTTCACATCCGGCAAAACCCTCATCTCATAAGGAACATAACGTGTCAACCGCTTCTCATACTCCTCAATCCCCGTTCTGATATAAGCCGCATCCGTTTTTCCGATCACTAACAAGCATATTTTCATTTTTCCGGACCAATATTAGCGTTACACCTATCTCTATCTACACATACCCCTACCCACTTAACTTCTCTTTCAAAACGAAAGTAACATTTTTTTTGCACATCCTTTGCAAAAAACCAGATTTTATCCCTATATTTGCACCCGTTAACGCGTGAAACCGATAACACACGAGAGTGTAGGTCCTATAGCTCAGCTGGTTAGAGCACCTGACTCATAATCAGGGGGTCCTTGGTTCAAGCCCAAGTGGGACCACTTTTACAAAGAGCTAATTAGTTTAAAATCAACTAATTAGCTCTTTTTCTTTTTGTAATTGTGAAACATTTATGAAACATGAAACGAAAAAAGCGGCTTTTTAGAGGATAGTGTTTCAAAAAGTGGATAGTGTTTCAAAAAGTGTGTATGCATTCCCTTTTTCATCATCTTTGCAAATCTATTTATTTTTAATAAAATAGTTTTGATTCTAAAAAATTATAAATAGGATATTTATAAATATCGGCATTCTGGATAGTTTCATAAAAATAGCTATTGAAGAAGTTGACAGTCAGGAAACCACGTTTGAAACAGCAAAAACAAATAGCGAATTTTGCCACTAACTTCAATTTCGATATAGACTGGGGAACGGATAAACTCGCAACTATATCCAAACATACCCCATCCCAAGAAATAATAATAATTATTAATCACATACTTATGAGGGTATTCAAAGCGACATATCAAGCTATTATTGCCGTTCTGGAACGGAGATAATTCGGAAACATTACGGAAAATATACGGCAATGTATATACGGCATGCCGGATATATAACGGACAAATCATGAACCGATCCTACGGTCAATTTATCGTTCTGTTTAGTTACAACATGAATTCAGAACTGGTAAAATGACATCAACGAATACGTGGATGCTAGATGCAACTTGAACGAATCATAATAACTCTCTTATAATCCTTTTTATTCGATAGTATTCAAACAGGAACTCCGTTTCTTTGCTGGATGAATCGTACAAAAAACTTTGGCTTTACCACTTATTCCGAGCAAAATACCGAATAAAATTACGTTGTAAACAAAAAGAGATAATCGGTAGAGACAGTCTCTTTTTTGAAAGAACAAAAACTTTCTTTCTGAATATCAGAAAGAAAGCCTTTGAATAACCTTCTTTTTCAATCCATATCATAATTATCTAACACTGATTATTTTACAACAATGTTAAATAATGATTTTTCAGAATAAAGTATTTCTGCTTTAAAAGTTGTGGGAGAAAATACAATATTTCCGGTATTGGCTTGGCTATGGCTCTTTATTTCGATCTCACACTGCTTTAAGTATTTTTCTCCATCAAACTTAATTTCAGCAGAATTATTAATATGTAAAATTCCATATATGCTTTCGTCACTATCATAGAATTTTATCGTTTGCCCTGACCGGAGCAAATAAATTTCGTCCAATCTGTTAACAATTATATGCGTGGAGTCACCAACAATCTGAATCTGACAATAAAGATATTGAGGGTACTTAATAACTAAGGAAAAGACGAATAGCAAAACCAGAATAAATGATACAACCAGTGTCCCATATCTTATAATGCGGCTGGGTATTTTACCAATAATTTTTCTGGTTTTTTCACTTCTAAGTTGCAGGTCTTTATCTTCCATAATTTATTCCCCCAATTCTAATTGATTCTTGATAAGATTAAAATAATTTTTTTTCAATTTTATCAGTTCCTCGTGTGTACCACGCTCTACAATGCTGCCATTATCCAACACGATAATCTGATCTGCATTCTTTACCGTACTTAATCGATGAGCAACTAAAATCACGGTTTTATTGATAAAGAAATCAGCTAAATTTTCTGTTATACGCCTTTCGTTGGTTGCATCCAAAGAATTGGTGGCTTCATCAAAGAAGATGAAATCCGGATTTTTATAGATAGTCCGGGCAATTAATATCCTTTGTTTCTGTCCTTGGGACAATCCTCTCCCTTCGTCGCCTATGATTGTATTATATCCTAAAGCTAAATTTTCTATAAAGTCGGAGATACAGGCCAGTTCGGCTGCATATTTTATTCTTTTTTCATCTATTATGTCATCATGTATTGCAATATTGCGTGCAATAGAGTCAGAAAATATAAAACCATCCTGCATAACTGTACCGCATTGATTTCTGTATATATTGGTATTGATGTCATTAAGATTATAGTCTCCAATACAGATCTCTCCTTCCTGTATTTTATAGTATTGCAATAGTAACTTAATTAAGGTCGTCTTGCCGCTTCCGCTGCTCCCGACGATAGCGGTAGTTTTTCCATGCGGGATTTCGAGATTTATATTGTTCAAGACATTCCTGGATGTTCCATCATAGCAAAAAGATAGATTTTTAATTTTCAGTGTTTTGTCTGTAAAAACTGGGGCAATGATGGGACGGTCCGAATTTTCATCAGATTTTTTCCTGATTTCATTGATTCTGTCAAGACTGATAGACGCGTCTTGGGAATCGTATATAAACTGAGCTATTTGTTCGATGGGTGAAGTTAATTGACCGATTATGTACTGAATGGCCAACATGGCGCCTATAGTCATATTGCCATTGATAACGGAGAGTGCAACAACGAATGTGATAATGATATTTTTGGATTCGTTGATAAATAAGTCTCCGCTTTCCTGCACTTGCCTCAGTTTAAGAGACTGAGTGTTAATCTCAAAAAGACCGGCCTGGGTATCTTCCCATTCCCAGCGCTTTCTTTGCTCACAATTCTGGAGTTTGATTTCCTGCATTCCGTTAATAAGCTGAAAGGTTTTATTTTTTGCCGCGGATCTCTGGTTAAAGTATTTGTAATCGATCGCTTCCCTTCGTTTTTTAAAGATTAAAAGCCATAGCGCATACAGACCACTCCCAAGGATAAAGATAAGGCAAACTAAGGGGTTGAGTATATACAGTACAACCCCGAATACAATTACTGAGAAGAAAGAGAAAATTATTTTCAGGAATTGAGTAGTAAAAAATTGCTCTATTCTTTCGTGGTCGTCTATCCGCTGAATGAGGTCGCCTAAAAGCTTGGAGTCGAAAAATTGCATAGGCAGTTTCATCAGCTTGATAAAAAAGTCTGAGACCATTGAAAGATTAACTCGTGTACTGAGATGTAACAGCAGCCAGTTTCGAATAAATTCAATACTCATTTTCCCGATGAGGAACGAAAATTGAGCTAAAAGGATCGTGTAGATAAAATTAATATTTGAATTTTCAATACCAACATCCACTATAGATTGGGTCAAGAATGGGAAAATAAGTTGTATTAAACTCCCGACGATCAGCCCAACAAGAAGTTGGAAGAAATATTTCTTGTATTTTTTGAAATAACTGAATATGTATGTAAAATCCAAGGTTTCTTTGGATTTGTTTTTTGAATCTATGAGGTTTTCCGGGCTTACCAATAACACAATTCCTTTAGGTTCATTGTCCCTAGTAGCCGAAATCCAGTTGCATTCAAATTCCTCCTGTGTATACTCGAGATGGCCCAGAGCAGGGTCAGCAATGAAAAAAGTATATTTTTTGCCTTTTTTCTTTATTTTATAGAGGATCACAAAGTGATCTTGCTCCCAGTGCAGGATCATAGGAAGAGGGGCCTCGTGAATAAGTTTATCCATATTCAAGAATCCGCCTACAGTTTTAAACCCAAAACTTTCGAGTATTCTTGATACTTCTCCTAATAGTACTCCAGACTTAGATATCTTGCACAAATCACGTACCTCATCAGCAGAGTAATGAAGGCCATAGTAAGTGCATAACATTATTATACACGATGACCCGCAGTCCTTTTGGTCGCGTTGAATATATATCGGAAATTTCTTGCTCATCGGAGTCGGTTAAGTTCTTGATCGTAGTTAGATTTTCTGCGATAAACATTCTTATAGTTGTTGAAATTATATCTTAGTGTCAGCCGGATGTTTCGGGAGTCCATGTTGTTGTATTGCCCGGCTTCAACATACCCATACTTATCAAACCAGTCGCTATACGATTTTCTCAGGATATCATTCACAGATAAGTTTATACTGAGCTTTCGTTTAAAGAAGTATTGCGTTAGCGAAGCAGAGAGATCCTGTGATGCGGTAAAATTTGTCATCAGGTCAATGCTCTTACTTTGGTAATTATAATTCAGTGATAAAAAGGTATTTTTGGTTATGGTGAAATCAGTTGATACCTGGAAGTAGTATGATTCTGTTTTTCGTTTTAGGACCGATCCCATAAAAGGTATTTTCACATTAGGGAATGTCACCCCCGCATCAACGCTTAAGCCAAACCAGTTCCATTCCTTGTTATAAGAGACACCTATATCCCATTCTTCAGATTTATCGATATTTATAGGAGTAAAGATTATAATACCCGGTTTATCCGTGTCCTGAACGCCTGAGAGTAAAATCGGATTTTTATAGTAGTCGTAGCTGGCATATATGTTTAGGTTCTCCCATAAAGTAACATCTATAGTTGCATTGTGATTAATGGTAGCTTTGAGTGAGGGATTTCCTATTTTATAAGATAGGTTATTCAGATATTGTCTCGCCGGATTTAGCTGACCAAATGTGGGTCTCGTTATCTTACTTGTATAGCTTACAGAAAATTCAAATATTTTGGAGAGATTATTGGAATATAGAGACACTGATGGAAACCATTTAGAATCCGTATCATCTTTAATGACCTCACCATTCGCTTTGGCATTATAAACAGAGCTTTCATTTCTAAGGCCTATTCGATAACCGATAGCTTCCAAATCATGTGTGAATTGGATATAACCAGCGTAATTGTCGTCGGATATAGCGTTGTCAGTCTGATAATCACCCGTCGTGGATTGGTACCCAATTTTGCTAACAATATCACTTTCGCTTCTGCCGTATCTTACGCCAAATAAAAACTGTACGTTGTCGTTAACGCCCCATTCATATTCCAATTTTAGAGTCTGCGCATTGGACTTACCTTTATTGTAATAAAGGATCTGATCGTCATTCTCCAATATATGGGAATCTTCAAAAATGGTTTGACTTACGGTCGTATTGTAAAATATGCCATCACCCCAAAAGGATAATTTATGATTATCAGAAGGGCTGAAAACGTAAGCAACACTAAGGATATTGGAATTTGATTTATCTTCGCCCGTATCAGTTATTGTAAACTTGTTCTGGATGGCATCATCCTGGTGGATCGTTTGCTCTCCACGGTTATTGGATTCTTTTTCATTCACCGCAAGATGATACTGGAGGGACAGATCATGCTTGGGGGAGAATCGATATCCCGCTCCAATCATCAGCTGATGGTCGCGCCGGTCGTATATATTTATGGATGATTCGGTGTTTCGTATAACGCCCGATTGCAGGTAATTATACTCATAACTATCAATATAGTCTTTATTGCTCAAGTCGTTGTAATCATACCCCAAATAACCACGGAATTTTCCTTTGCTGAAATTAGCTCTGAGTCCGGCTATGTCTGAATATTTCCGGCTAAATATTGAAGTATTATATAATTGGGTAGATATACCCTCAAAAGCTCCTCTTTTAGTCTTAATCCTGATAACAGATGTAACATCCGCAGCGTACCTAGCTGATGGATTCTTATCTACATCAAAGGAAATAATTTCATTTGGCTGTAACATCTCTACCTCAGAAAAAGAATTTACTCTCTTGCCGTCTATGTATATTTCGGGAATGCCCCGACCAATTACTGAGATACCATTATCATCACTTCTAACACCCGGGGCGCGGCCCAATATATCTTTGATTGTCGGAAGATGAGCTAATGAGGTATTGCTGACCTGAACTTCGGCTTTTCCTTGAGCGTACCCGATTTTGGGCAGTCTGCTTGTGACTGTAACGTCATTAAGGGTATACGATGTCACTTCCATGGTTATGAGACCCAAATCGACAGAAGTTTTCAGCGCTATAGGGATAGACAGATCCCTATACCCTAATGATGTGATTACAAGGTAATAGTCTCCGGTTTTGTTGTAGGCTATATCAAGGACACCATTATAGCAGGTCGTTCCTGTAACTAAAGTTGAATCTTGATCATATAATAGCAGGTTACAATAATCCATATTAGTTGAGTCAGAGGCAATAATCACTCCTCTTATCCGCAATAATTCCTGAGAATAACCCGGTAAAGTGATACACCCTATAATACCAATAGCCAGTAACCATTTTCCGAAAGCTTTCATCTTATCAAAATTTTTGATTAATAGTTTGCTCATACTTGTTATCCAAGTATAGAGATAAATCTTCTTTGTCTATTGGACATACATTATATGGTGTCCCGTTTGTTTTCCCTTCAAGACGAAAATATGAACATCCACCATCGCATATAGGGAACAGAAAGCAATCCTGACATTTTGAGTCTGTATGCATATCGCATTCGATCATATATTTTGCAAACAAGGTCGGATTAGTAAGTTTAGGTGTAAAAATGGAGCCAATTATTTTGTCTTTCTTACCGATATCAACCCAACATTTGTACAGGTTCCCACTCGGATCAATAATGAAATTGTTGATCCCGTCTGCAGTACACCCGCCAAGCTGATAGGAAGGATAAAAATCTACCGGAATGTTATAAGTTTTATATAAGTCTATGAAAAATTTGGCTTTATCTTTATTGGTACAGAGTTCTACCTTGCATTCACCATGATCATCAACATAGCAAGGAGATATACTGTATTTTTTTCCTATCCATCTTTCATTAAGCTGATTCCACAAAATTGGAAAATCATTTTTGTTTTCGTTGGTAATGTTTACCCGGACGATCACCAAGGTATCAGGCAATTCCGCCAAACATAGGTCTATGTTGTTGAGTATAGTATCGTAAGTGCTGATACCCGATTTGTGGAGCCGATATTTATCATGAGTGGGCTGAAGGCCATCAATAGTAATCTGTACGATCGACAAGATTTTGTCCCTGAAGTAGTTAACAAAGTCCTCATTGACTAGATAACCATTGGTAACCACCACATTGTCTACCTTGTTAAATTTATTAAGATTCAATGTTGCATCAAGAATGTTTTTAATGGAAGAAAACTGCAACAGGGGCTCTCCACCGTACCAGGTATATTTCAATGTTTTTACATCGTATTTTTTTACATATTCTATAATGCCTTTTTCTACGTCGCTGTTCATTGATACCGGTGTAATGCCAGTTTCATAACAGTAAGGGCAAGCGAAATTACATCCTGTAGTTGTCGCTATTACTAAGTCAAGTGAATCGCTATAAAAACTGTTTTTGTATTTCAAAAATTTTTTTTGTAAGGCAATGTTATGCTCTTCAGCTTCAGTTACAAAAATTTTTGCACTACTTAATACGGAAAATTCTTCTTCTGAAAGTTTTTCCCTGCAAATTTCTATATCATCTTTTGAATCATGTAAGAATTTGTATGTTTCATCATCCAGTTTCAGGAATGCATTTGTCTGTGAATTATATAAGAAACAACCATACTTTTCAGATCTGTACATGTAATTATATTTCGACCATTTCATCATAACTTTTGGGGGTTTATCAGCAGCCTTTATAGAAAATAAAGGCTGCTGAGTTATTAATCAAATACTCTTCCTACCAAGCCGTAATAGTATTCATTGATACTAATTTTTCTTGATACTCAACTTTCACGGTCCCTTTTTTGCATTTGTTTTTTACTTTGTCGCAACCTCCACCCACAACATCGTCAAGTTCGACAGTCAGAATATCGGAAGGTGCTACCACAAATTCCAATGTACGTTTCATATTTTTACATTTTAAGATGTTAATAAAAATAAACATTCGTCCAAAATATGGACTAAAAACTATTATTACCAGGCAGATAAAGTACTAACTTGTTTCTCAGCCACGAGCACTTTTTTGTAAACGACAGTAACTTCTCCGTCTTTACATTTGTTCTTTACTTTGTTACAGCCACCACCAATGATGTCATCCAACTGACTATTCAGGAGGTCGGATGGAGCAATGATCACGTTGATTGATTTTTTCATGATTGCTTTTTTTAAAGATTAAACATAGGATTAATTGCTTTTGTGCACATTAAGCAACGCTTCTTTTCGGAATTAAGTTTGCAAACTTGAATTATAAAATTAATAGGATTAATTGCAGAAAAAGCCTTTTGCCAGATAGTCCTTACCTTCTACTGTTATAACATAGTCTGTTTCAGTTTCTGGAGTGAAGTATAGAGTTGAGAGGTTCGACATATCTGCATCTACAGTCATGGTATAACATTCATCATTTACTGAGTTTGTCAGAGTGATCGTTACTTCTCCTAAAGCTCTATAAAAATACACTTCGACAGTACCTGCCTTCGTATCGGCTGTGACTTCGATATAAGTAAACAGAGATCTGGCAGTCGGTGTTTTAGGTGTTATCAGTTCTTGTACCCGTACGCGTGTTGGTTTAAAAACATGTTTGGAGTAAAGATTCTGTACGCACGTAATAGAGAATAATGTAATAAACAGAATTTGGATAACTCTTTTCATAGACTTAATATTAAAGTGTTAATAGATCGTTTGATTTGATTGCAATACAAAACTATCAATTTCAAAAAACGAATACGAAAAAATAAGACCTTATTTGATCTTATAGGCCGATTGCTTACATACTGAAAATCAATATATTATAATTTTCAATTTCTAATAGGATATTTATAACTGGACTTAACTTATTGTGTCACAAAACAATAACGAAATATTGTTGCTATATTTTATAAAGTATAAACCATAAAATCAGATGTTTATAAATAAATTTTGAAGTTTTATATTAACTTTGCTTAATTAGAAATGATGTTATTCCATCTATCCGATCTTTTATGAAAAAATATATATTCTTCAAAGTCCTTCTGATTTGCTGTTTATCATCGTGTAATCAAACAGAGATGTTAGATAAAATTACAATAGCTGAAAATATCATCAAGGAAAATCCGGATAGTGCATTAGTGTTGCTTAATACAATCAATACAGAGCATTTGGCCTCTCCTCCAATCGAAGCAAAGTATAATTTATTACGTACGATGGCTGAAGATAAATGTTATGTAGTTCATATAGATGCAAAGCGGATAAATAAGAGCGTGGATTATTATAAGAAACACGGTTCAATCAGTGAAAAATTAAAATCGCTTTTTTATCAGGGACGGGTATATAAGGATATGGATAGTACTGAAATTGCATTAACATCACTTTTGAAAGCGTATTCCTTAAGCGACATAACGAATGATTATATTGATAAAGGATTGATATGCTTCCATATAGCTGATTTATATGCTGAGAATTTTGAGTTAAAGTATGCGAACAAGTACATTAAGGAGGCCGTGCATTACTTTACAGTAGCAAATGATCCTGTAAATTTGGGTTTAGCCCTGAATTTAACGGCACGACTTAAGATGTATGAGGGTGAATATTTACAAGCTATTTCATTTTATTCAGATGCTATAAATATTTTTGCTGCAGCAAAAAGGGATGATCTGGTTATTACAAATATTGCCGCTATAGCAAGTTTATATCTTCAGAATTTGGATGACCCAAATAAAGCATACTCTACAATGTTCGATATGTATAAAACATATGAGATTAGAGATATTCCACCTCCTCATTATCCTTTGCTGAGCCATATTTATTCTTATTTAGGAGATAAGCAAAAAGCTATCAGTATGATTTCAGACTATATTGAAAAAAATGCTCCTGACGATGAGAGCCGGGCCACTGCCTATTTTATGAAGTCCGGATATGAGCATGAATTAGGGGAATATGCGGAAGCATATAATAATTTGCTGAAATATATTGATTTGACTGATTCAATTAATTTAAATGAAACCAATCTACTTTTAGCTGAGGTTGAGAAAAAGTACGAACAAAAAGAACTGGAAAATACTTTATTAAACTTAAAGAAGCAAAATAAATACAGGATGATGATTATATGTCTTGTGTTGACAATAATTGCACTATCCAGCATTGTGATTTTTTATCAGGCAAAAAGAAGAATAATCAAATCCCGGAAAGAAAAGATTGAGCTTGAAACAATTATTGAAAGATTGAGTGAGGACAATAAGGAAATTGCTGAATTAAAGAATAAATTGGATGTTCTGTTAAATGAGAATAATGAAAATGAGATCAGACTAAAGAAGGTTATGTGTGATAAAATTCTATATATTCAAAAGATTGCGGATATCACTTCTATTTATGATAACAATGCCGAATTGTTCCTGGAAAAGATCAAGGCAACCATAATAAATGCCGGAAGAGATACTTATTTCGGGGAACTACACGAGGTTGTAAACGATCGATTTTATGGCATTGTGAATTACCTGAAAGATAAGCACCCGACATTGAATGAGGATGAGATTAACCTATGCTGTCTAATCTGCTTTGGATTCGATAATAATCAAATCAGCATACTATTCGGACATAAAAATTATAACTCGATTTTTACCAAACGGCATAAGGTTAGAAAGAAATTAGGTATAAATACTATTTCCCTGGAGAATTACATCCGAGAGTTGATTGTTAATTTAAAGAAGAATAGCACCCGGGGACGGGGATAAAGTGCTATAAAAATCAGATAGCACTTTATCCCCGTCCCCGGAGTCAGTGGTTAGTCAACGTTTTCAGGTGACCAATTCCACGGCTCCAGAAGACCGGTTTCTTTATTGACGAAGCGTTCATCCTCTTTCATCTTGCGGATTAGTTTGGTCAGATGCGGTAAGTCATAACAATTGTTAGCTTCGATGTCTGCGAGTAGTTCAGGATCGTTAAAAAAAGCACTCCAAAAACAATCTACAATTCCGATATTATATTTATCCAAAAAACCATAACCGTCCTGTCCGTTATATTTTTCATAAAGAGGCTGAAGCGCATTGACAGCATAGGCAATCATTTTATGGCGTTCCTGAAGCGTCATGCCTACCAACTGAGGAAACTCTTTTTGCTTTCCGCTTTCAAGTTCAGGGGTATATGCCATCTGTTCCACGAATGTACTTGCTGCTACAAAATAGTCACTGCAATTTTCTGTTGAAAAGCGCCCGACAAAGCGCAATATCCCTTCGTGAATTTGCAGTTTTCCATAAACGTCACGCCCCATAAATTTATCGATCAGGGGCCAATAGTCATCATGGAGTACCCGTTCATTAATTTTATCCTCCTTATCATATCCGAAATAAAACAACAAATCTTTCAGTTCCTTTTCGTTTCCATTGTCCAATAACCAATCCAAACTGGCCTTATTATCATTCAGTATATAATTATTCCAGTGATAATCAAACAAATCATCAGAAACATTTACATGATCTCTGTTCGTATTTTTATCCATTTCTATGGACAGCACAGATGGCATCCGTACTGCACAGATATTGAACCCGCTGAAAAAATACTGATAATCTCTGTAAGGATAGAACTCTTTGCCCGGCATATCTTCTTCATTGTCAGTACCAGGTATTGGATTTAAGGCTACCACGTAGTCCTGATAACATTTGAATTTATTCCTGTTCAAAGTATCAGTATGATTGAAATCAATCCCGAAAACATATTTAATGCGTTCTGCATATTCATGGTCCGGCAAAAACGGATAGCCCTGCTGTTTCAATTTATAATACAGGATCATTCCTCCCAAAGAAACATCGCCGGACGTTGCTATTCCGGACAAGTCTATATGTATGCTTTCACATTCGTCTCCACTCATGATCTCATCCAGAGCCTTCGCCAGTTTATCATAACTCGCCTTTACTTCCAGCCATTCCTTGTCTGTCAGTTTTATTGCCGTGAGCTTCGGCATTTCATCGCCTGTGCCTTCTTCCGATTGTGTTTCTTGCTTCGAAGCGTTGGCATCTGCTTTTGTTTTTTTGGCATTTCCACAACCCATCATTAGAATGACTACAAGTAGTAATTCAATAAGCGTTCGTCTTTTCATGGTCATTTTTTTAATTTCTGATATTTTAAGAGGGGTATCGGGTCTCCGGGGAACAGGAGGCTTATTACCCGTTTAGCTTCGCAATATGTTTTGTAATCCGGGAAGTGTTCCGGATAACTATAAAATCGGTGAGCGTTTTCATAAGCCGGGTTTTATTCCAATGACCCGGGAAAGTCTGGATATAGACAGGGCATCCTTATCCATATCAACAAGCGGAACTATCCCCTGTTTACCAAAGAGACTGACACAAACGGTGTCATTTACGATGCGCCATTCAAATAACAGAATACGTTTATCAAAATGGTCGTATATTATATCCGATCCGTCTGTTTCTTCCCTGTAGTCTTTATTCAGGACGGCACTTCTTTTAAAAAAGCTGCGGCGGCAACCGTCGGGATATTTTCTTATTGAGTCCGGCCGGATCGTCCGGTCATTGAAGGCAATGATACTGTCTATGAGGGTGCGTTCACTTTTGCAAAAGTGATGATAAACGACATAATTTTCCTCTTTCTGCGTGGGACTTGGCCCCATCCAGATTTTACGTTCCCAGGCATTTATCGGCATGAGGTAGAATTTCACAGACACCCTGCAGAATCCCCAATACATAAGGATGCACACAACCGTTATACAAACTGATACCAGCATTATTTTCTTCATAATTCAGAATGACACCATTTCCTTTTCATTTCCATTCAGGAGTAAAGGGGGAACCGGATATTTCCTATCTGTACGATCCGTTTTAGCATATTTGATTTGTATATTCGCTCATTCTCCTATAAACTTCGTATTTTTTTGTTAAACATCCGATTATCAATCTGATTATCTGAGCTAATGAAACAAGTTTCATTATGTGCGAATATATAGATTTAGAACTACTAAAGCAAACAGCTATCTGCCTTTTATCACTAATCATGGGGACGGGGCAAATGTGTTTATTCGTTTTTTGAAGCAAGCAGGCTCCATAATTCAGGATTAGTCTGTTTGTCAACAAGGGGGAATAGTGATTCGTTGCTATGGGGCTTTGCCCCGGCATCGAGCAGCATTTTTACAATCCCTGTGTTATTCCCTTTCACTGCCGTATATAGCAGTGATTCGCCATACTCTTCGTTAAGATGCGCTCCCCGCTCTATTAGCATCTGCACACGCTTGGCATCATCCATCAAAATAGCTATCCATAAACAGGAATAACCACCCCTGTTGACGTCAGCCCCACGCTCAAGAAGTAAATTAGCCGTGCGAAGGTCCCGGCTTGAGATGGCCATATAAAGTGCAGTGCGGTCTTTACTGCTACTTCCATTCATATCTATTTCCCCTGTAGCATTTATATTCCATCCGTTATCCAGTAGAAATGTTGCGATAACAGCAGCTTGTTCGGATAGCGAATCGTTATAATTGCTCCAATCATCCATCTTGTTTGCGGAATAGTAGCGGTACATCATATCCGGCAGGTTCTGATACCTTGCTTTGGGGTTTTCACGGATGTAGCGCTCTGCAAAATCAATTCTATTCAAACAAAGCATATAAGTCAGCAGGTAATCCTCCGGGTATCCGGCACGCAGTAATGCTTCAACCATATCCTCGTAAGAAATCTTCTCATCCCGAAGTTTCTCTTCTGCTTCCGCTACCACTTGCGAACGATACAGATTCATCAATTCACCCATTGCCACACTCACCGGAAAAACAGAATAGAGAGTAATCACTCCTCCCCAGATTATATTGCGCGTAGTGGGTTCGCTGCATTTATTAACAGCCCATATCAGAACAGTCGGAAATGCGCAAAGAATCACCGCCGCCAGGACCAGAAACAAGAGGACACTACCACCACTTGGAGTTCCTCCGATAGAAAGTGTTTTTGATGTAGCCCATATTAAACCGCTCCAAATGAGCAGAGACAGGGCAATTGCAAGTATAATTAATTCTATTTTGCTCATAACCCGCTATATTACATCACCATTTTCATCATACTCTTCCCTGCGGACTATTTTATCACGCCCCCTCGTTTCAAGTAAAGATTTTAATTTACCATCCGGATAGTAACGGCAGCTTACAGAACTTATTTCTTTCCCTTCTTTATAAAACCCTTTGGTATGGATATCTTCCTCATGGCGTTCATAAGCCCCATCTTTTATATCATCCACATAATGATATACTGAGATGAATGTACCATCTTCCTTCCACTGACGGGAAATACCATTCTTTTTGCCATTTACATAATTGGATTCCGCTTCTATTTTACCATTTTTATAATACCAACAAGCTAAACCATAACGTCCTGAATGATTATAGTAAGCTTTATATTTCAATTGTCCATGAGGCCGGGTGGCAAGAGAATCCTCATAATAGCTCTTATACTCTCCGTCGTATTTACCATCCAGATAATTACGTTCAGACGAGAGTTGCCCATTGGTATAATACGCCCTGTATTCTCCCGTGAGCTTTCCTTTGTTGTACCTGGCAACCACTGCAATAGAGGGTTTCTCCCCTATATTATAATAGGAGGAGGAGATTTCACCGTCGAACTTTCCGTCAATCACCTTGCCATTAAACAGATTAGGAAAATAATATCTGGTCACAATCCCCGACATTTCAAGGGTTCCGGTGAACCGTTTTTTATCAGAAATAGTACAAATATTCCAATCAGAATCATAAAAATAAAGATAATTTTGGGAGCTAACCAACTCACCCCTATTATAAACTCGTACATCGTCTACGCCCCCGTCTTCCCTATAAAAAGTCCACTCACCATCGGGGATTGGCACACGCTCCTCATCCAACCACTCTTTGCCCTGTCCTGTTCCTTTTGCCATGAGTTGCCCATTTTTATGGAATATTTCACACTCTCCACGCAGCTCGTCCATTACATACGTTTCGGTAGCCCACATTTCTCCGCTTGGATAGTATCTGGTTACTTTGCCATGTATTCTACCCGAAGAATTGTTGGTTTTCATCCCACTCTCCCGAATCACTCCATTATCATAAAACTCCTTGTATGATATTAGTTTGCTCTCTTTAGTCAGTTCCTGCCACCCTGCTACCGCGATGATTATAAGACCGGCAGCTACCAACGCACATCCCCCCAGCCACCATGCCTTAATGACGATATGAGCCAGTACGCCCGAAAGTACCAGCCAAATAACACAAGCTATGATGCATCCGATAATATATTCAAATGTGAATGCAGCGGCTACATCGGTCACCTTGAATCCCGGTTTTACATGATGAAACGACATAATCCAGGGCATAATAACATATACAGCCAATAGATATCCAGCCGTAGCAGTGAAAAAGCACATTATCTTTAAGATGCTTGTTTGCATAATCCTATTTCTTATTTTTCCTCTTTTTAAATAATCAGAGGTATTTTAATATTTATAATTTTTACATCTTAGTTTGATGCTCCACCTCCGAACTTTTTTGGTATTCTTTCAATCGTCCGGCGTGGCGTAGCTGTACACCAGCCCTCCATACATTATTCCGGATATTCCCAAAAGTTGAATATTGCCATTCTCTGTTCCTCACTAAACCGCACCAGCCGTTCCGGTATAAACTCGCAAGGTTCCCTTCCGGCATCCCGCAACTTCAGCGAGAGAACAATGCCTTCGGGTATCGTGTCCGCCTCTTCGTAATCCTCTACTGTGAACAGCATATATGCCAGAAGATAGAACCTAAATCCCTGCAACTCGAATAAAGGCAACACACCTCGTTCTTGCAGAAATAATTCAAAGGATACATCAATATTCGTAACGACTAAACTCTTACCGTATCTGTTTTCACTCCGAAGCAAACCCTCTCAAGTTGTTCACATTAAAATCATTATAATACCCCTGGAAAACATCAACATCAAATCTTTTATACATACCAATAGGGTTATTGCCTTTGTAAGAACAGCTTGGATTAGCAGATAATGTATCACTATCAAGGTGAAATCCACTTTTCCCTATCTCATACCCAGTCTGAACTGACTTCTTTTCCTCTGTCAGCTTCACCCTCCTATCGGTGCAGAAAAAAGGCGAATTCAACATTCCCATAATGATAAGAAGTATTTTCATAGTTTATACATTTTGTTTTCTGATCTGACCGTGACAAAGATACCCCGGCACGACAATCCGATAACTTTCTAGAATTTTACCGCCTTCACCTTCTCGTAATTGTCCTGTAAGAACGGGCGGAACGCATTTTTATATGCTTCACCCTTATTTGTTTTCATCAGTGTAGCTCATTATTTATCTTTAGTTTCCACGAAAATAATATATTTCTTCCGAACAGCCACCCTTGTCCTAAAAATTTAAGATAGTGTTTCAAAAAGTGTGTAAATCCCACTTTTATTATTTTTGTAATGCAACT
>ERZ835109.74-NODE-74-length-112113-cov-184.776348_pt1 | contig 112113 bp, 76 predicted proteins | sample MGYA00519946_ERZ835109 | MGnify/ENA primary metagenome ERZ835109 (study PRJEB31850, sample SAMEA3708771) | human gut metagenome | biome: human gut; feature: human-associated habitat; material: faeces | place: China | collected 2014 ...
TATTGTTACCTATATAATATAGGCAAACGCCCAACTTCTTGATTTTCAATCAAAGTCCAAATTAGAGCGAGTTAGTATTTTTAACAAAAGGGACAAAGGGTTAACAGGTTAACAGTTAACAGCTGTTTTTTGCATCCTCCCCCTCTCCCATACCTTATATTATATATAAATATATATACTTATTATTATATGTGAGTGGGGGGAAAGTAGGCATTTTGGGCTGTTAACTGTTAACTCTGTTAACCCCCATTAGGGAAAATAGCCTTTCAGATGCTTCTTGATAATAGGTTAAGTGGCTTATATTAAGCCTAGTAAGAGTCATCAATGATGACCGGAAGGAGGCTTAAATGAAGCCTCGCAGTGGCGATAAATTGAGCCACTTGTGTATCCTTTATCATACGCTTGCGTGCAAAATATATTAAATAAATAAGGGCTGCCAGTACATCCTGGCAGCCCTATTACGTTAGTATGTTATGAAAAATTTGAGAGAATTGAAACTTCACAGCTTCAGAATTGTTTTACTAAACATGATTTTTTTATAGAGAAAGCATAGAAATAATCTACTTTAATAACGTTGGAGACGTTGTTGGAGTGCTTACCTGATCGATGCCTGTGCGTTGCATAGAATCAACCGAAGCAGAATCTCCCATGGCTACGGACACGCCCTTGCCACTCTTGATGTATCCTACGTTTTCAACAGAATCATTGCCATTGTTCTGGAAAGGAACCTGAACTGCATTGCCCAATGTCAGGATGATAGCTACCACGGCAGCAGCCTTGAAGAGAGGCTTCAGGCGCTCTGTCAATGAAATCACCTTCGCCTTGTTAGGCTTCTTGGTGTATTCATCCTCAATCATCGCCATCATCTTCTGGTCGAAGTCATCACCCAGCGCCTCTTGCTTAGCCTCGCCCATCTCGTAAGAGAAGAGCGCTTGGTATGGCTTCAGCTCGTCAGGCAACTCGTCCTGGCTGAAGAATGCACGGAGAATCTCCTCTTCTTCGAGAGAAGTCTCGCCCTTCCAGTAGCGATCCAAAAGTTGGTTGATGTACTTATAATCCATATCTGTCGAATTGTTGAAATCTTTGTTTGACTGTTTGACGAGCCCTGAAGATGTTCACCTTGACCTGGTCTTCCGTGATGCTGAGGATGTCTGCTATCTCCTTGTAGGATTTTCCTTCGATGTCTCGAAGCTGCAGACAGCTGCGCTGCTTTTCAGGCAACTCGTCGATAATATTCCTTACGATGTCCAGTTTGTCTTTCTGAATCATCCTTTCGGAGGGGGTAGAAGTGTTTTCGTCTAACCTTTCTGTATTCTGCTCTTCCAGCGAATCATTCTGATTTTCCATCTTCTTGATGCGGTCGAGCGAGAGGTTGCGGGCGATGGTGAGGCTGTATGCCTCGATGGAGTCAAGCTCCTGCCATCTGTCGCGGGCGTTCCAGACTTTAATCAGCGTATCCTGCACAACGTCTTCCGCTTCCTCCCGGTTGAGAGTAATGCGAAGGGCCAGCCTGAAGAGTTTGTTCTTCAGCGGCAAAACATCGTTCTGGAAACTGATTTCTTTCATCCCTTTATAATTAATGACGACTATGTTATAAGAAAGTTACAACCAATCTTAAATTATTTCTATTTTTAACTCTTGTTAAGAAAAAAGGTGATGAATTCTTCACTCTTCACTCTTCGTTCTTCACTTAATCACTGTTCCGTGCTTTCCGTCGATGGCGGTAGCAAGGGTGATAATCACCTCTTTCACACCAGCATCAATGGCTGCAAGGGCATTCTCCAACTTAGGAATCATGCCGCCTGCTACGGTACCATCTGCTTTGTATCTCTCAAAATCGGCACGGGTAATCACTGGAATCACGCTGTCGTCATCCTCAGGATTACTGAGCACGCCTTTCTTTTCAAAACTATATATCAATGTCACATCGTAGTAAGGAGCCAGAGCCTTGGCAGTCTCGCTGGCTATGGTGTCGGCATTGGTGTTGAGGATGTTGCCCTTGCCGTCATGGGTCAATGGAGCCATCACTGGAGTAATGCCTTCATTAATCAGGGTTTGGAGCATCTTGCCGTTGGCACGTTCTACATCGCCCACGTATCCGAAGTCGATACCGTCCTTCAACGGACGCTTGTGACTGTGGATTACGTCCATATCAGCACCGGTCAGACCGAGAGCATTCACGCCGTTAGCCTGGAGCTTGGCAACCAGGTTCTTGTTGACCAGACCGCCATAAACCATTGTTACCACTTCCAGCATGTCTGCATCGGTGATGCGGCGGCCGTTCACCATCTTGCTCTCGATGCCGAGGGCTGCGGCTACCTTAGTGGCACGGCGGCCACCGCCATGTACCAATACTTTCTTGCCAGGAATGGCTGCGAAATCCTTCAAGAGCTGTGCCAGCTGTTCGCTGTCTTCAACGATGGCACCGCCTACCTTTACTACTGTTACTTTTTCCATCTTTAAGTTTAGTTTATAGTTTATAGTTAATAGTTTATAGGGCAATCTTGCTGTAAACTATTAACTATCAACTGTTAATTCTTACTGAAGATAAGTGTATCCGAAGAGACCATTGCGATAGGTGCCCAGGAATTCCTTGCCCTCATCGAGCGAAATCTTGCCTTCCTTCACACTCTTGGTTACCCACTGCTCCAACTGGCGGACGAGCTTCTTCGGATTGTACTGTACGTAATCCAATACCTCCTCTACGGTCTCGCCATCGAATATCTGGTCGATGCAATATTTGCCGTCCTTTACAGAGATGTGGGCTGCATTGGTGTCGCCGAAGAGATTGTGCATGTCGCCCAGAATCTCCTGGTAGGCACCAACGAGGAATACACCGAGATAATATGGCTCGTTCTTCTTCAATGGATGAAGAGGAAGAACGTTGCCTATATGACCGTCGGTAACGAAGTTCGCAATCTTTCCGTCGCTGTCGCAGGTGATGTCCTGCAAGGTAGCGTTGCGGGTAGGACGCTCGTTCAGACGCTGGATAGGCATGATAGGGAAGAGCTGGTCGATAGCCCAACTGTCTGGCAGGCTCTGGAACAGAGAGAAGTTGCAGAAATACTTATCGGCAAGAATCTTGTCCAATCCTCTGAGCTCCTCAGGTACATGCTTCATGTGCTTGGCAAGATTGTTGATCTCGTGGCACACGCTCCAGTACATAGCCTCAATCTCTGCACGGGTCTTCAGATCTACGATGCCGTGAGAGAAGAGCTGCAAGGCCTCTTCGCGAATCTGCTCGGCATCATGCCAGTCTTCCAGCATGTTGCGAGGATTCAGGTTGTCCCATATCTCATAAAGATCCTTCACCAGCTGGTGGTCAGTCTCCTTCGCCTCAAACTCCTCTGGCATCTCTGGCAGGGAAGCTGTCTCCAAGACATCGATAACCAAGACTGAGTGATGGGCAGAGAGCGAACGGCCGCTCTCGGTGATGAGGTTAGGGTGCTCGATATTGTTCTTGTTGGCTGCATCTACGAATGTATAGACACAGTCGTTCACATACTCCTGGATAGAGTAGTTTACGGAGCTCTCGCTGCTGGAAGAGCGGGTGCCGTCGTAATCTACACCGAGTCCGCCACCGCAATCTACGAAATCTACATTGTAGCCCATCTTGTGGAGGCTAATATAGAACTGGGCAGCCTCACGGAGAGCAGTCTGAATGCGGCGAATCTTGGTAATCTGACTTCCGATGTGGAAGTGGATAAGGCGCAGACAGTCGTGGAATCCCATCTCGTCTATCTTCTTGAGGGCTGTGAGCAGTTCTGCGCTGGTCAAGCCGAACTTAGATGCATCGCCGCCGCTTTCAGCCCATTTGCCTGAGCCTGAAGAAGCCAGCTTGATGCGGATACCGATGTTTGGCTTTACGTTGAGCTTTTTGGCTACCTTTTCGATGATATCCAGCTCATTGAGCTTTTCTACTACGATAAAGATGCGCTTGCCCATCTTCTGAGCCAGCAAGGCAAGTTCGATGTAGCTCTCGTCCTTGTAGCCGTTACAGATGATGAGCGAGTCGCTCTGTGCCTGTACGGCGATGACGGCGTGGAGTTCAGGCTTAGAGCCAGCCTCCAGTCCGAGGTTGAACTTCTTGCCGTGAGAGATAATCTCCTCAACGACCGGCTGCATCTGGTTCACCTTAATAGGATAGATGACAAAGTTTTCTCCCTTGTATCCATACTCTTCCTTTGCCTTTTGAAAACAGCTGGCTGTCTTCTCGATGCGGTTGTCGAGGATGTCTGGGAAACGGAGCAGTACGGGAGCGTTGATGTCGCGTAATGCCAACTCGTCCATGATGTCGCGCAGGTCTATCTGCGTGTTGTCCTTGCATGGAGTTACATAGACATCACCCTTGTCGTTGATGCCAAAGTAAGAAGTACCCCAACCACAGATGTTGTAGAGCTCCTTCGAGTCTTCAATAGTCCATTTCTTCATTTTCTAATCTTGCTTGCTGGAAATCAGTTTTGTTTGTTACCTTTATTATATATTACTTTATTAGATACGGCTATATGTTCAGCAGGTCTCTGATCTGCTGAACAATAGCGTTGATTTTATCATAATTGTCCATCACGTTGATATCGATGATGTGTTTTGCCTTCTCGTAGTAAGGCTCTCGAAGTTTCAGCTGCTCATGGATAAACTTGTCTACCTCTTCCGGTGTTTTGTTGAGCAGCAGAGGGCGTACGCCTTTGCCCATCTTCAGATGAGCGTGAAGGGTTTCTGGAGATGCCTTCAGGTAAAACGTTTCGCCAAGTTGGTTCATGTAGTCCATATTGTCGAAGAAACATGGTGTTCCTCCTCCGCAACTTACCACTACATTTTCAAACTCTGCCACTTCGTGTAGCATATTGTGCTCTATCTTGCGAAATCCCTCTTCTCCAACTTCGTCGAAGATCTGTTTAACGGTCTTGCGCATTCGGCTCTCGATATACCAGTCGAGATCGTAGAACATAACGCCAAGGTCTTTGGCGAGGGCTTTGCCGACCGTTGTCTTGCCGGCGCCCATGTATCCTATGATGATGATTGACTTCATTTTCTTCTGTTTCTATGACAATGAGGCATGTTTATGATTTCTTTCTGCCTCTAGCCTTTGGTTCTGGAGCAGCTTTGATAATTTCCATACACTCCTCGTATGTAAGCTCCTCTGCACTCTCATGTTTTGCCTTTGGAATGCGGTAATTCTTGCCGTCGTAAGCAATGTATGGACCATACTTGCCATTGAGAATTTCCATCTTATCGTCCTCATCGAAAACTTTGAGATGGCGCTTCTCTTCGGCTTCGCGCTTTTCCTTGATCAGTTCGATGGCTCTATCCAGGGTGATGGTCAGCGGATCATCCTCCTTTGGAATAGAAACATACTTGCGGTTATGGAGGATGTAAGGGCCGTAGCGACCAGAGCCAACTGTTACAGTAATTCCTTCATAATCACCGAGTTCTCTTGGCAGCTTGAAGAGTTCTAAAGCCTCTTCCAGGGTGATGGTTTCTATGCTCTTGTCTGATGGCAACTGGGCAAACTGAGGCTTGTCCTTATCCTCAGCAGAACCAATCTGTACCACAGGTCCAAAACGGCCAATCTTGACGAATACTGGCTTTCCTGTCTTTGGATCATTTCCGAGATTGCGCTCGCCGGCTTTGTGCTGGTTGCGTGCTTCCAGGACTTCCTTCACTTCAGGCTCAAAGCCCTTGTCGAAATCCTTCATCCAGTTGGTCCATTCGGTCTTTCCTTCTGCAATATCATCAAACTTCTTCTCTACGTCTGCCGTAAAGTTGTAGTTCATGATGTTCGGAAAGTTCTCCATCAGGAAATCGTTTACTACGATGCCGATATCAGTAGGCAGAAGTTTGCCCTTTTCAGATCCTGCCATCTCTTTCTTCAACTTCTGGGTTATCTTGATGCCCTTCAGAGAATCTATGGTAAATGTGCGCTCTTCACCCGTCTTGTCACCCTTTACCACGTATTGACGCTGCTGGATGGTACTGATGGTTGGAGCATAAGTAGATGGACGGCCGATGCCGAGATCTTCCAGTTTCTTCACCAGACTGGCCTCGGTGTATCTTGCAGGAGCCAGAGAATACTTCTCTGTAGCAAGGATTTCTCTGCGCTGCAATTCATCGCCTTCTTTCAGGGCAGGAAGAATGTGGGAAGAATCCTCAGCATGCTCTTCATCGTCGGTTGACTCGAGATAAACCTTGAGGAAGCCATCGAATGAAACAACCTCGCCAGTAGCAACAAACTTTTCGCTTGTGTTGCCGATATTGATGTTGATGGTTGTCTTTTCGAGTTGTGCGTCAGCCATCTGAGATGCGATGGTACGCTTCCAAATGAGTTCGTAAAGGCGCTTCTCCTGAGCGGTTCCTTCGATGGTTGGTTCATTCATATATGTAGGACGGATAGCCTCGTGCGCTTCCTGTGCACCCTTTGAACTGGTGTGGTAGGCACGAGTCTGGCTGTATTCCTTGCCATATTCTCTGATAATCTCATCTTTGCTGGCGTTGGAACAGAGCGTAGAGAGGTTTACGCTATCGGTTCGCATGTAAGTGATGCGTCCGCTTTCGTAAAGTTTCTGGGCTATCATCATGGTCTGTACAACGGTGAAACCAAGCTTGCGTGCTGCCTCCTGTTGCAGAGTAGAAGTAGTGAAAGGTGGTGCAGGAGAACGCTTTAAAGGCTTTTTGGTTACAGATTCAACCATAAACTTAGCGTCTTTACACTTCTCAAGGAAAGCTTCAACCTCTTCGTGGGTATTGAAACGCTGGTCCAGTTCTGCCTTTACCTCTGTTGCATTGCCGCTGTCGCTGATCAGGGCGAAAATAGCGGTAACGCGATAGTATGGAACACTCTGGAACTTCTGGATTTCACGCTCACGTTCTACTATCAGACGGACAGCAACACTCTGTACACGACCTGCAGAAAGGGCTGGCTTAACCTTTCTCCACAAGATAGGAGAAAGCTTGAAACCTACCAGTCGGTCGAGTACACGACGTGCCTGCTGGGCATTCACCAGGTTCATGTCCAGATGGCGTGGGTTCTTGATTGCGTCAAGAATAGCCTGTTTGGTAATCTCGTGGAAGACAATACGGTTTGTCTTCTCCTCATCCAATCCCAGTACTTCGCAAAGGTGCCAGCTGATGGCTTCTCCCTCGCGGTCCTCATCGGATGCTAACCAGATTTTCTTGGCTTTCTTCGCATTCGTTTTCAATTCTGTAACGAGTTTTTTCTTTTCCTCTGGAATCTCATAATCAGGTTCCATGGTTTTCTCGTTTATACTAAGTTCCTTCTTCTTCAGGTCACGGATATGACCGTAAGAAGACATAACCTTATAGTCCTTACCTAAAAACTCTTCGATCTTTTTAGCCTTCGCAGGGCTCTCGACGATTACTAAATTCTCTTGCATAAGCTTATACACAATTTTTTTCGGTTGGCAAAAGTAAGTAAACTTTTTGCTTATACCTTATTATATGGTGTTTTTTTTGGTTTTTTTAATGTTTGGGAGCCATATTTGGCTGTATTGAACCCTTTTTACCCCAATTTTGTTTCCAAATAACGATGGAGCCCCTTGCGTATGGAATCGAATGCGAACTCATCAGGATTGAGTCTGCTCAATGGTATCCAGAATGATTCTTCTGCATCGTCCATTGCTTCTATATGAGTGTCGTCTTTCACCTTCACTTCATAGAACATATCGAGGGTATGAACCATGAAACCTGAGTAAAGGTAGAGATTTGGGTAGCTGAACTGATACTTAACCTCAGTTGCATCCAGTCCGGTTTCCTCTTTTACCTCTCTTGCCATACCTTCTTCACCTGTTTCATCCATGTCAACAAAACCGCCTGGCAAATCGAGTGCCCCCTTGGCTGGGTCTTTCTTGCGCCTTACTGCCAGGAGCTCTTCCTTACTGTTGAGTATGAGAGCTACCGTAGCACTGCTTGGATTGAGGTAATAAGAGAATCCGCAGTCCTTACACTTCTTGCTCTTGATGTTGTTGATTTCGAAATGATTAGAGCCGCAAACCGGGCAAAACTGAAACTTATCTAATACGTGACTCATATTATGATTAATGTATAATGATTGATGTTTAATGGAAAAGAATTTATCTTCATGTTATAATTGAAAAGCGGCCGGTCTTTGACTGCTGAACAAAGATCGGCCGCTGGTTATCTGTTATTTACCAATTATCTGTACGGAAAGGGAAGAGAGGCAGGTTGCCTGCATTTGCCATATTGCCGAGCTGGAAGTTGCGGAAACAGTAGCGAAGGGCTACCGGTTTCTTTACCTCAGGACTGGTTACGATGACGCACTCATTCCAAGGATCGTTGCCTTCCTGCCAGAAGTGCTTGGCTGTAGCCTTATGGAATACCTTATCTTCACCAGCAACTTCGAAACCTTCGATACCTTCAAAGCGGTTGTAGGCTCCGTAGGTATTGTCGAAATGCACCTTTACAGTATCACCTACAATCTTCATCTCCTTGAAGGTCATGCTCTCGCTGAAGAGTCCCTTCATGCCATAGGTCTTGCTGAGTGCCTGAAGTGCAAGTCGTTCGCCTACAGGCTGTTTCTGACATGGATGAATCTGCTCAACCTCGTATGGGTAAACCAGGTCTTCGGTACAGACGATGCCGCTGTTTGGAATCACCTTGGCTGCATTGAACTGCTGTTCACGGAGCTTAGGTCCCCAATCGCCATTTACGTCGCCATTATGATAAGGTGCAATCTGTACGAAATAGAATGGCAGTTCGCCCTGCTTGAAGTCTCTGCGCCACTGGGCAACGAGGTCGGCAAGACGTTTGGTATACTGGCCGTCCGGGTCGCCCACGTTAGAACATCCCTGATAGAAGAGAATGCCCTTTACGCTATAGTTGAGGATAGGGTGGAAAGTTCCGTTACCCCAGAGAAGAGGGTAGAGGAAATCCCACTTAAACTTAGGGTTCTTGGTCATCTTTACAGAGTCGAGATCTTCCTTGGTGTTCTTCTTCAGGTAGTCGCGGTCGAGCCAGCTTTCTACACGGCTTCCACCCTTGTTTGCCATGACCAGACCTACCGGAATATCAAGAGTCTTGTTTATTACCTGTGCAAAGAAGTATCCTGTAGCAGATGCATCGCCTACGGTTTCCGGGTTAACCTCCTTCCATTCGCAGTTGGCATCATCTAACGGCTTACTGCTCATTACGCTAGGAATCTTTACGTAATGTACGCCTTTGTACTGGTTTGCTTCGAGCACCGCCTTGTTGTAACCTTCTACAGGGCAGTTGCCGAATCCTTTTACAGGCATCTCCATGTTGCTCTGACCTGCACAAACCCATACTTCTCCTGCCAGCACATTGTTGAGAGTGGTCTTTTCGCCATCATCGAAAGTGATGGAGAGTGGGGTATAGCTCGCCTTCGGGGTTTGTACTTTGATAGCCCATTTGCCATCCTTTCCGGTCTTGGCAGAATATTTCTGCCCAGACCATGAGGTAGTTACCTCTACGGTGGTTCCTGGTTTATCCCATCCCCAGAGGCTAGCCTCTGTGTTTTGCTGTAAAATCATGTTGTCACCCAAGATGTGTGGCAACTTTACTTTAGCCTGTGCTCCTGTTGTGATAAGTGCCAAGGCTGCCATTGCTAAAAATTTCTTATTCATTTTTTAGGGTTTAAAAGTTTATCGTTTTTTTTGTTCTTAAGTTCCTTGTATGGTTCGTATTCTGATATTGCCATCTATGTTATCATGAAGCAGATACAGAACTGACGTTAAAGAATAAGAGTTAGAAGCTGGAAGATGAAAAGCCGAAACTGTTCTCTCCAAACTTCTAACTCCTGGTTATCTTATGGTTATCTTAAAGAAGGTTCTTGATGGCTGCCTCTATGTCCTTAATCTGTGCATCACGTGCCTGCAGGGTGTTGGTGCGGTCGATCAGGAAGAAGGTAGGAATGCTCTGGACATTGTAGAGAGCCAGACTTTTGCCCTGAATGCCATCTTCATCGCGTACGCAAATCCAAGGGATGGCAGCGGTAGAGGTTTTCCAGAAGTGCTCGTCAGGGTCTACTGATACCTGATAAATCTCCAGTCCGGCAGCATGATACTTGTTGTAGAGTTCACGTAACATCATGATGCGCTTGGTGCTCTCTTTGCTGGCGAAGAGATGGAAGTCGAGCAGTACCACCTTGCCCTTGAGGTCGGAGAGACGGCGTACCTGTCCCTTGTTGTCCTGAAGTGCAAGTTCGATGCATCCGTTTACGCTCACCTTGCTGGCCTCAATCTGCTGCTGTGCCATCTGGTTCTCGATGATGCGGATGTCTTTCATTCCCTCGATGGCGATATTGTGGAGGTTCTTGCCACGCTCAGCGCCAGGATAGTAGGTATCCCAACTGGTTGCTACGGCAGCAAATACCTTCACGTCGTCTTTGTTGTTGCGAGGGTTGAAGATAAGTGTATTCACATTGCCCAACTGTACCGTTTGGAAGAGCGCATAGTAAGCGTATGCCTTCATTGGCTCCTTGAAGATGTAGTTGGTCTTGATGTCCTGTTTGTAAGCCTGGAGCATGCGGCCTACGATGGATTCGATAGAATCGTTGCCGATGTTAGGATCTTTCACGAGCCCGTTGATATTGCTCTGGAGAGTCATCTGCTTAAGAGACAACTCCTTGATCTTGTTGCAGTTTTCAGAACCTTCCACTTCGTATTTGAAGCTCATCTGCGGATAAGCCGCCTTTACCTTGACGGTTTCTGTAGAATCGATGGAAAGATTGATGGTTTGGTTGGCGATGCGTAAGCGGTAGAACTCTGGGGTAACAGAGTCCATGGCAGCCTCGTCGAAGGCAAAGGCACCATCCTCGCCCAGTTTCACAGAGTCGATTTTCACAGGACCGTTCAGGCTGATGTTCTCCAGATAGAGCATAGAGTCCTGAGCCTCTGTGATATTGCCGTTGATGTGGAATTTCTTGTTGTTACAAGAAGTCAAAGCCAGTGCAGCTACCATAATCGCTGCCACTGAAAAGAGTCTAGTTATCTTCATGAATTTTATTATTTTGCAAAATTATCGAGTGCAAAGATAGTAATAAAATTGCGAATAATGCACCTTCTATAGATAAATTATTTAAAAAAGTGGAAAATAATTGCTGATTTATTTGTTTATTAATAATTAAAGAGGTATCTTTGCAGCGTTTTAGATATTTTAGATGTTAGACAAAACAATAAGTTTTTTAATTTAGATGAACGTAATTACAAAAAGTGTTCAGTTGCCTGATGGAAGAACCATCACAATTGAGACCGGAAAAGTTGCAAAACAGGCTGATGGTGCTGCGGTTCTCCGCATGGGTAACACAGTGCTTCTCGCAACTGTTTGTGCAGAAAAGGATGCAGTTCCGGGTACAGATTTTATGCCTTTGCAAGTAGATTATCGTGAGCAGTACAGTGCTGCAGGTCGTTTCCCTGGTGGTTTCACCAAGCGCGAAGGCAAAGCCAGCGATGAGGAAATCCTTACCTCTCGTCTCGTGGACCGTGCTTTGCGTCCACTTTTCCCTTCTAACTACCATGCAGAAGTTTACGTACAGGTAATGTTGCTCTCAGCCGATGGTGTTGACCAGCCAGATGCCCTCGCAGGTTTCGCTGCTTCAGCTGCCATGGCTTGTTCAGATATTCCTTTCGAGTACTATATCTCTGAGGTTCGTGTAGCTCGTATCAATGGTGAGTATGTTGTAAATCCTACATTCCAGCAGATGGAAGAGGCAGACATGGATATCATGGTTGGTGCTACCAAGGACAATATCATGATGGTAGAAGGTGAGATGAAGGAAGTTTCTGAGCAGGATCTCATTGGTGCCCTCAAGGTGGCTGCCGAGGCTATCAAGCCTATGTGCGAACTCCAGTATGAGTTGGCTAAGGAGAAGGGTACTGACGTGAAGCGTGAGTATGACCACGAGATCAACGATGAGGAACTCCGTGAGCAGATTAAGTCTGAGCTTTACAAGCCAGCTTATGATATCAACCACCAGGCTTTGGAGAAGCATGCACGTCAGGATGCTTTCGACAAGGTTTTGGCTGATTTCCTCGAGAAGTATGATGCTGCTCATACCGATCTTTCTGAGGAAGACTTGGAGGAGAAGCACGCTGAGGCTACCCGTTACTATGATGACGTAATGCGCGATGCTATGCGCCGTTGCATCCTCGACGAGGGCTTGCGCCTTGATGGCCGTGCTACTACAGAAATCCGCCCTATCTGGTGCGAGGTTTCTCCACTCCCAATGCCTCACGGAAGCGCTATCTTCCAGCGTGGTGAGACTATGTCTCTCTCTACATGTACTCTTGGTACAAAGATGGATGAGAAGCTTATCGACGGTGTGCTCGAGAAGAGCTACCAGCGCTTCCTCCTTCACTATAACTTCCCTCCATTCTCTACAGGTGAGGCTAAGGCTCAGCGCGGCGTAGGTCGTCGTGAGATTGGTCACGGTCACTTGGCATGGCGTGGTTTGAAGGGCCAGATTCCTGCAGACTTCCCTTACACAGTACGTTTGGTAAGCCAGATCTTGGAGTCTAACGGTTCTTCTTCTATGGCTACTGTTTGTGCCGGTACTCTCGCCCTGATGGATGCAGGTGTTCCTATGAAGAAGCCAGTTTCTGGTATCGCTATGGGTCTTATCAAGAACCCAGGTGAGGACAAGTATGCTATCCTCAGTGATATCCTCGGTGATGAGGACCACTTGGGTGATATGGACTTCAAGACCACTGGTACCCGCGATGGCTTGACTGCTACACAGATGGATATCAAGTGTGATGGTTTGAGCTTCGAGATTCTTGAGGAGGCTTTGATGCAGGCTAAGGCTGGTCGTGAGCACATCCTCAACTGCATGATGGAGACAATCTCTGAGCCACGTGCTGAGATGAAGCCACAGGTTCCACGTATCGTAGCATTCGATATCCCTAAGGAGTTCATCGGTGCTGTTATTGGCCCTGGTGGTAAGATTATCCAGCAGATGCAGGAGGATACTGGTGCGACAATCACTATCGAGGAGACTGATGGTAAGGGTCACGTCCAGGTATCTGCTCCTAACAAGGATTCTATCGATGCAGCTTTGGCTAAGATTAAGGCTATCGTAGCTGTTCCTGAGGTTGGTGAGGTTTACGAGGGTACTGTTCGTTCTATCATGCCTTACGGTTGCTTCGTAGAGATTCTCCCTGGTAAGGATGGTTTGCTCCACATTTCTGAGATTGATTGGAAGCGTCTTGAGACAGTTGAAGAGGCTGGCATCAAGGAAGGTGACAAGATCAAGGTGAAGTTGATGGAGATTGATCCTAAGACTGGCAAGTACAAACTTTCTCATCGTGTATTGATGGAGAAGCCAGAGGGTTATGTAGAGCGTGAGCGTCGTCCACGTCCAGAGCGTGGTGAGCGTCGCGGTCGTCGTGATGACCGTCATGAGGGTCGTGGTGAGCGTCCAGCTCGTCAGCCACGTCGTTACGAGCATCGTAATGATGAGCAGGCTCCTAAGGAGTTCAATGACTCTTTGGATCATAACAATGATGTAGAATAATCCTAGTATTATATACATTAATAAATATAGATGGGTGTATTTCCTCAAAAAAGCGGAATGCACCCGTTTTTTTGTCAGCATCCTATGAAAATGTTTCCTTAATGAAACATGCAGTTTCCCTTAGGGGAACAAATATTTTCCCTTAAGGAAACAAAAACGCTGCCTTTGCAAGGTGTGGATGCTTCTTCTGTGGTTTGAGTATATAACTTTTGGGGTGCAAGTATATAGCTTCTGAGGTTTGAGAATATAACTTCTGTGGTGCTAGTATATAGCTTCTTGAATGTTGCCACTAGGCTCAGCAGACGTGCTGAGCCTAGTGGCATCGCCTTCTAATCGTACAACTACAACCTGCTTAGTTGTACGAGTGTACACCTCTTAGTCGTACGACTACATACCTTTTAGTTGTACGACCATATATCTTTTAGTTGTACGGCTATATGCCCTTTTGTTGTACGATGATGCTTTTATATCTTTTTTTGCCTGGTCATGGCAATATGTTGCCTTGAAAGAGGGCAATTTTATGCCATAACTAGGCAAAGCAGATTGCATAGTCAGCGTAATTCGGGATAGATGCTCGTTTCGTAATTCTCAGAAGCACAGATGCTCTTTTCTACTTCACATTACACTTGATGTGATAGAATATGTTGATAAACAGCACGTTAAGACGTGTGTAGTGTAAGAGGGGGTATTGCACTGTCGTAAATAGCAGTATATCATATTGTTGCAAGAGTCTTGTGTAGTGTGAAGTAGAAACGGAAAAGTAAAACCTGGCAGGATGGAAACGAAAGAAACAAAAGTGGTTACAGTAGACGAATCGTTAAACTTTCCTATAATATGTAGATAAAGAAGTGTAATTTCAAATAAAATCCTTATATTTGCGTTTAACGCAATAAAAAAGAAAACGATGAAGGATATAAATCGCATAAAAGTAGTCTTGGTTGAGAAGAAGAAAACTAATAAATGGCTGGCTGAACAATTGGGCAAAGACCCTGCAACAGTTTCCAAATGGTGTACAAATTCTTCTCAACCTGATTTGGTGACTTTAAGAAAGGTTGCCGAATTGCTCGGGGTGGACATCAAGGACTTGCTGAATTCCAGCAATCCTTCAGTAAATGAAAAAGTGATAATTATCAAAAACAACTAACATGACAGAACAGAATATCTATGATATAATCAAAATGCGCATGGCTGTATATAAGGCTGGTGTGAAAGCAGGATTTTGGGAAGGCGTAGACCAAAGTGGTGCGTCTGAAATGATGAATTATATTTTCCCAAAATCTGGTAATATCGCCTATTATAATCTAGTGATGGAACTAATGCGCAAAGCTCATGGTATGTTCTTGGGTGGCGTCTTTTATCTCTTTAAGCTGCCGGCACAGGTAGAAAGGATGATCATGGACTATCTGAAAAAAGAAAAAATGGATGTTGCAAGTCTTGGTGACGATGCGGATGCTTATCTGCAGAGTATGGATACAATTGCGACAGACCATTGCTTTACAACTGTTCCTATTGGAGCTTATCGGCAAGATGAAATCGACAATCTCTTGCGTCTGTGTGCCTCTCATTATAGATATTCGTTTCAGGAGAATGTCAAATCATTCCCATATATGCAATGACAAGGAATACGAAATATACGATTGCATTGGCGAAGGGGTGTGGACTGATAGAGGAAACACTTACGTTGTTGTCCGTATGTGATGAGCATACGACAAGGGAATCTCTCGCCCAATGTGTACATGAGCAAAACTTGCTTAGTAGATGTTCTGACATGCGTAGCATGGACATCGTCAAATTGGTATTCTATCCTCGCTTCATGAAGCATGAACCTCATGTAATGTTGTGGTTGGGTGCCATCCGAAAAAAAGGTTTGCTGTTATCTCAGTTTAAACAGTTATTGATGCTTTACTGTGCAAGAGAGAATGCCGTTATGTATGATTTTATAGTGAATGAATTGAATGTTTTGCGTGTGAATCAGACACAAAAGTTGGAACGTGATAGAATCACTATGTTTATTAAGGGCATTGTAGATGAAGGAAAGGCGAAGTGGGGAGAAAACATACAAAAACGACAGGCTTCTTATATAAAGGCTGTGTTGGTGGATTTTGGTTTTGTGGCTCGCAATGGAGATATCTTACCTTATGAAATTTCTAATTTTGTATTGCTCTACTTAATGCATGAACTTCATTTCGCTGGTCTTTCAGATATGGCAATTTGGAATCATGAGGATTGGCAGTTGTTTGGGTTGGACAAATACACTTTGCGGGATCGCATCATGGATATGAATATCAAGGGTGGCTATATTGCCCAGTGCTCGGGCGAATTGCTTACCATTTCGTGGAACTATCAAACAATGGAGGAATTTATTGATGCTACATTATGAGAATAAGATAGAAAGGGCTTTGGATTACCTGAAGTCGCCAAGCAAGTTGTCGCCTACTGGCTACAGCCCTATTGTGTATATGGTATATCAGCCCGAGGATGCCTTTGTGGTTAGAGGATTGATTGACTCGTTTCTGAAACCAAAGGCGGAATACATGGGATTTCATGCCCATGAGTTTTCTATGGGGCTAGTCATTGATAGGTTTATTAATACGAATGACTATCTGGATATTTGGACCGACCCCGATGTGGAAGAGCCAGAACTCTATAATAGCATCAAACAGGCCATTGTGAACGACAGGTATATAGAGAAAGCTCTGTTGGAGAAGCAAGACCAACTGTTGGCTGAAGAAGAAAATCCGCTCTTGGTTATCCGGGATGTGGAGATGCTTCATCCTTTCTATATGATTGGCGCTGTAGAGAACAATATCTACAACCAGATTCAGATTCCAATGTTGGTGCTTTATCCGGGAGAAACGCAAGGCACTGCCCGTTCTTTCCTCGGCATTTATAACCAGGATGGAAATTACCGTTCCATTAACTTCTAAAGATAATCAGTTATGCATAAGATACAGGAATTATTCGATCCTTCTAAACAGCTCAACCGTAAGATAGAGAGTGTTGTCACCTTTGGTGCCAATACCACGGAAGATTTGGACCATGAAATTCGGGAGTATGTCGTTACGGACAAACTGCACAAGAACTATGAGGACGTGCTTCTCGATTTGCAGTCGGCTTTTGATAATTCAAGTAAGGAGATCGGTATCTGGGTCTCTGGCTTCTATGGTTCTGGTAAGAGTTCCTTTGCCAAATATCTGGGCTTGTCGTTTGATAAGAGCCTGATGATTGATGGCGTTACTTTTGGTGATAAGTTGTTGAGTCGCATTCATGATACAACTATCACAGCCTTGCACCATGCCATCATCAATCGCCATAATCCGTTGGTTGTGATGATTGACCTCAGTACTCAGTCGGTTGCCGGCAATATCTCAACGGTCAGTGATATTGTGTATTATGAGACTTTGAAACAGTTGAACATCACCAAGTGTACCGACCAGAAGGTGATGTGCTTCGTCGATATGCTTCACAGCGAGGGGAAATATGAGGAATTCTGCCGCATCGTGAAGGAGGAGAAGCACAAGGACTGGGAAGTGGAACAGTGCAACGACTTGGCTGCGAATATGATTGCGGCAAGTCTTGCGCCAAGACTCTTGCCTGCCTATTTCCCTGATAGCGCCAGCTTCAAGAACATCAAGATGAATAGCGCCTTGAACGAGAAGGAACGTTTCAAGCGTCTTTATCAGCTGATCAAGGAAAAAACGGGAAAGGATAAGGTAATCTTTGTCTTGGATGAGGTAGGACAGTATGTGGCTTCCAATGTAGAGCTGATTCTCAATGTGCAGGGCATGATGCAGATTTTCAAGGATGAGTTCCGTGGAAATGTGTGGGTGATTGCTACAGCACAGCAGACTCTTACGGAGGACAATCGTCAGGCGCAACTCAATTCCAATGAGTTATTCCGTTTGAATGACCGTTTCCCTATCAAGGTGGATATTGAGGCTAACGACATCAAGGAAATTATCACCAAGCGTCTGCTGGGCAAGTCGCAGGAGGGCAAGGAATTCCTGGTTAAGCTCTTCAATCAAAACGAAGGCATCTTGAAGAATAATATCCATTTGGCTGTGCAACAGCGTAGCATCTATAATCAGGTGCTTACAGAGCAGTCGTTTGCCGACCTCTATCCGTTCCTCCCGGTGCATATTGATATCCTGCTTTCGCTCTTGCAGAAGTTGGCAAGCCGCACGGGTGGTGTAGGTCTCCGTTCGGTTATCCGATTAATACGAGACATCTTGGTGGACAATCATTTGGCTGATGCTACCATCGGACAGCTGGCGGGGCCGGAATACTTCTATGATGTGTTGTCATCTGATATGCAGAAGAACTCAGCCAAGGAAATCGTCCTGGCTGCAGATAAGGCAGTACGTATGTACACAGGCAATGAACTGGCTGTGCGCATCTGTAAGACTATCGCCGTGATGCAGTTGCTTGACGACTTCAATCTGTCTTTCGACAATATCTGTGCGTTGTTGAACAACAAAGTGAGCGAAACGCTCGACCGCAACCGTGTGCGTGAGATTATTGACGAGATTTCGGGTTCCAACGAGCTCACCTTGCAGGAGGTGGAAGGCAAATACCAGTTTATGACCAATGCCATCTTGGGCATCCGTGAGGAACGTGGTAAGATTGTGCCTCGTGAAGTAGAGAAAGCCGAGGTGATGCAGGATATGCTGAAAGACTTGCTGACTCCTGCTCCTGCCGTGAATGTGTATGCGAGCAAGACAATCACCGCAGGTGTGGAACTTACAGAACGCAACCGTCCTTACACCATCTATAACACAACTAGTTTGAAGATGAACGTTCGTTTTGTCAATGGTGCACATTTTGAGGAGACTCGCCAGCAGTTGCTTACAGAGAGTACCCGACAGGAAAATATGCGTACCCTCTATTGGCTCTGTACGCTTAATAAAGACAAGGAGGCTCTGCTGCAGGAGATTGTGAAATGCCAGAACATCCGCAACCGCCATCAGAACGAGACCAACAAGGAGATACAGGCTTATCTCCGTGCGCAGGGCGACATGGCAGAGGAGAAGAAACAGCAGTTGATCCGTGCGCTCCGAGAGGCGCAGGCCAACAGCGAAATCATCTTCCGTGGCTCTCCACAGCAGGTGAATGCTGATACCTACAAGACGGTTGCCTTGAAGGGCATTGCAGAAAAGGTGTTTGAGAAATATCCGTTGGCTTCTGCCAATATGAAGAGCGATTGCGTGAACAAGCTTGCTTCGTTTGGTGATGTTACCACCATTCCCGATTCGCTCAATCCGTTCAAGATCATCAAGAAGAACGATGGAACGATAGATGCTGCTCATCCGGCTTTGATGGAGATAAAGGATTTTGTGGCGTCTCGTTCCGAGGCTACGGGACAGGAACTGATGACCCATTTCGAAAGCATTCCGTATGGCTGGGCAAAGGATACCATCCGCTATCTGGTTGCCTTGATGCTGAAGGCTGGAAGCATACAGCTTCGTGTATCGGGCAAGGACATCACCGTGTTTGGTGAGTCGGCAGTGGCTGCCATGGGCAATAACAATGCTTTTGGAAAGATAAGTATTTCTCTCAATACAGATGGAACTTTAACGGTTCCTGAACTGCTGAATGCGGCAAAGATACTGATGGGCGTATTGGGAGCTCCACGCACAGCTCCCGTCAAGGATCAGATAGCGCAGGTTGCCAACAAGCGTATCAAGTATCTGATGCCTAAGTGGACTAAGCTGGTGCCTCATTTCGAACATCTGCATTTGGCAGGATTGCATCCTCTCAACCAAGCGATAGGCTATGCCAATCGCATCCTTGAAAGTGAGGGTGGAGAGGCTGCTTACCTGTTGGGCAAGGACAAGGAATGTGAGAAGGCTTTTCGATATGCGATGGAACTTGTCAAGTGTAACGAACAAGCTGGCTTCCTGGATCGTTTCCTTCACATGGAGAAACTGATGGACGAGGCTGATAATTTGGCACCAAATGGTATCCTTGATGGATTCCGCAAGCAGGTGAGTGAGGTGCGACAGGTGTATAATGGCTATGTGGCTAATCCTGATTTGCCTAACATCGTGTCGGACATCACCGAGCTCAGCTCACAGCTTGATGCTTATCTGCAGCAGGCTTGTCTTGAATTCCAGACACAGAGCAACGAACAGCTTAATAAAAAGCGTGTGGCTATATTGGCGAATCCCGAAATAGAGAAGTTGAAGGAAGAGCAACGTGCGCAGATAGAAACGCTGTTGGGTGAATTGACCATCGAGAGTCGTGGCAGTTCTATCGACAATTTGCGTGATATGCTGAATAAGTTTTCTGGATTCTATATGCCGATGGGCGCAGTGGAAGTTATTGAGGGACGTGTCAAGACGATGGCTGCTGCCAACGCTCCTGCTGTTACGACGGTCACGTCATCAACTGCAGGTGAAAACACAGAAGGGAATGATGACAATCCTGGTAAGGGAACGCCTACGCATCTCCATTCTCCTTCGTATAGCTCAACTCAACTCTGTATCAAGCATAAGATTACTTCTCGTACGGAATTGCAGAAGATCATCGACCGACTCACACAGTTGTTGGACAAGGTGGGCGATAATTCGCCAGTAGAGTTTATTTTCTAATTTTTAGCTATTCTGAAAGAATAAAACGATATGATTTCTCAAAACGGAAAGAAGATAATAGAACGTTTTGTATCGGCGGCCAAGAACCTGCTGATGCAGAATGTAACGGAAATGTTGCAGCAGTGGTATGGCATCTGGGCGGATGGCCATACCATTGGTGTGGAGCAGTTGCCAAGTCAGGATACTGACATTGTGCATACTGCCCGTATGCTGCGCGACCGTTTGCAGCATCTGATGGCTGCTCTGCCTGATACGGATTCTGATTCCGACAAGGAGCGACAGGCTGTAGGTCAGCTGGTGGCTGAACAGGCTTTTACCCAGCTCAACCGTTTTTGCGCTCTTCGCATGTGTGAGGAGCGTGACTTGATTATGGAGAGTATTCGTGGGGGCTATGAGTCGGCAGGATTCATGGCTTATGATAGTATTGCCCAAAATGTGGGCGCAAGCCGTTATGAGCGTTACCGCTGTTATCTGTTGAGCGTGTTCGATGAACTGAGCATCGAACTGCCGGCAGTTTTCGACCGTTTTTCACCGTTTGGTCTTCTTTTCCCTGATGAGAGTACATTGATGAAACTTCTGGAACTCATCAACGACAGTCAGCTTTCTGCCTGGTTTGACGAGCAGAATGCTGTGACCGTGAATTTCTGGAAAGAGGACGAAACCCTGGGATGGATGTTTCAGGATTACAATTCCTTAGAGGAGCGCAGAAAGATGCGCGAAGCGAGCAACAAGCCTCGCAATAGCCGAGAGATGGCGGTGCGCAACCAGTTCTTTACGCCTGAATATGTGGTGCGATTCCTTACCGACAATTCCTTGGGTCGTATCTGGTATGAGATGACCCGTGGTGAGAGCCGCATCGGTGAGGAGCAATGCCGATATATGATCCGTCGCCCTGATGAGCCATTGGAAGAGCGCAAGCTGAAGGAGCCTACCGAGATTCTTTCGCTTGATCCTACCTGTGGTTCCATGCACTTTGGCCTTTATCTCTACGAGGTATATGAGTATATCTATATGGATGCCTGGGATCATCAGCCTTCGTTGCTTCAGAAATATCGTGAGGTACATACCCGTGAGAGTTTCCGTCGTGAGGTGCCTAAGCTGATATTGGAGAATAATATCTATGGTTGCGAGATTGATCCTCGTGCCTTGCAGATTGCCGCCCTCAGCCTTTGGCTCCGTGCGCAGAAGAGTTATAGCCAGATAAACCTTGATGCAGCTGAGCGTCCTTTGATAACCCGGAGCAATTTGGTGTTGGCGGAGGCGATGCCTGGCAATAAGCGTCTGCTCAAAGGTTTGATGGATGAGTTTGACAAGCCGATGCAGCGCCTACTTACCACCATTTGGAACAAGATGAAATATGTGGGCGAGGCTGGTCTGCTCTTTAAGATGGAAAAGGAAATCAGTGATGATATCGAATACCTGCGCAGGAACTGGAGCAAGGTGAACCAAAACCGTAATGCCAATATCTTTGATTCTGAGGAGCGCCGTGCTGAGATTGCGGCTGCCAATGAGGCTCGTACAGAGTTGCGCCACCATAAGGATGAGTTTTTTGAGGAAATCGCAGAGCGTCTGCAAACTGCGTTGCAAGAGCTTTCTTCCCGATTGAGTGAGGAAGAAGGTTACGAAAATGCGCTCTTTTCTGAAGATGCCACCCGTGGCTTTGCTTTTATCGAATTGTGCCAGAAACGATTCGATTGCATCGTCATGAACCCACCGTTCGGGGAGGGTAGTGAGCATACCAGTCAGTATATGAATGACAACTATCCTGCTTGGAGCAAAAACTTGGTTTGTGCTTTCTTCGATCGTATGCAGGAAATGCTGGATGATGATGGCAAATTGGGAGCAATCTTCGACCGTACGGTAATGATCAAGTCGAGCTATGAGGCTTTCCGGCGTCGTAACCTTTGTGGCTTTATCACGGCATGTGCTGATACAGGTTGGGGCGTGCTGGATGCGAGTGTAGAGACTTCTACGTTGGTGCTTAATAAACTAAGTTCTGATGTGGAAGGCGTGTTTATGGATGTGCAGGACGTGAATCCAGAGGAAAAGGATGAGAATCTCTCAGTGTTGATAAGAACTTATAACAGAGGTGAGGATGCCAAGTGGATTTATGTGGCAAAGTCGGTGGAGTTTGATAATTTGCCGAATACAGTGATTGGGTATGGATTTGGAAAAGAGATACTGCAATTATTTAAAAAACCGAATTTTACAGAGAGAATGTTGGAAGCGAAACAAGGTTTTGTTTTCCCAATACCTAAACATGTTAGGAATTTTTTCGAGTTGAAGCGTACAGAATTTTTCTGCCACCTTTATAATGGAGGCTCATATTCTTTGTTTTATTCAACTTATCATGATGTCGTTAGTTGGGAAAGAAATGGGGAAGTAGCTAAGACTAATAGTGGATTTAGATGTTCTAATCCTTCATTACAAAGGCTTGCTGGTGTAGGTTACGGAAAAAGAGGAGAGATTTTAGATTCACATATATTAAAGGAAAATAATATTTTTACTTTAGAAGGATCCGCATTCCCAGGTTTGACTGTTTCCAAAAGCTTATCTGTATTGTCTTATACAAATTCTATTCTATCACAATATTCTATAAATTTATACACTGGTCAGCATAAGATTAGTGGCAATGTCAACCTCCTTCCTATACCTGACTACGCCACTCGTCAATCCGACATCGAGCGTATTGTCAATGCCATCATAGAAATCAAGCGCAAGTGGTTCAGTTTGGACGAGACCAATCTGGAATATCATGGCTTGATAGCCCAGATGCATATCGATACTACCATTGATGCTGCCTTGAACAAGATGCAGGAGCAGCTGACAGCTGATTACACTCGATATGAAGAACTCGTAAAAGAGAACGATGACCTGTGGATGGACTTGGCTGATATAGATAGAAATAGCGAATTCCGACAGACCTTAAACAACTATAAGTCACGTCGTCCTTACGAGGAACTGCTCTCTATAGACGGAGCCAGCTGCCAGAACGTGATTGACAAAAAAGTGATGGCACAGGAAATCGTGATGGAATTGGTGGGCATGACTTTCGGCAGATGGAACACGGCATACGCCAAGGGCGAACAGGCTATTCCTGAGTTTGGCGATGTGTTTGATGCTTTGCCATTTATGCCAGTGGTCAGTCAGGGCGAGGCAGCTTGTCCTGTCCAACTCGACGTACCTACGGATGGCATCTTGACCAACAATAGCGACTCCTCTCTCTGTCTGGCAACCCACGTAAGAGAGGTGATGCACTGCTCTGGGCTGACCGTGCCGACGATATGGAGTATGAACTCTGCCGGCTGATAGGCTGCAAGAGTCTGCAAGCCTACCTCGCATCGCCTACCGGGTTCTTTGACTATCACTTCAAACGCTATACCAAGAGCCGCCGCAAGGCACCTATCTACTGGCTTCTTGCCTCGGAAGACGGCACCGTGGATTACTGGGTGTATTATCCAAAGCTTAGCAAGAACACCTTGCCGCAGCTTATCATCCGTCTGCGTGAACAGCAGGAACAGTTGCGCACTCGTCTGAATGCCACCCTTGCAGCCAACGACAAGACACAGGAGTCGCAGATTCGTGCCGAGCAGGAACAGGTGGAAGGCATGATGGACGAGCTGAACCGCATCCTTGCCGCAGGCTATGTGCCTAACCATGATGACGGAGTGCCGGTGACAGCCGCCCCATTGCTCCATCTTGCAGCCAGCCGCCCATGGCGAGTGGAATGCGAGAAGAACATGGAACTGCTGGAAAAAGGCGACTACGACTGGAGCCATCTTGCCATGAGCATGTATCCAGCCCGAGTAACCCAAAAGGCGAAGAAAGACTGGTGCATGGCGCTGACCCACGGTTTGGAACACATCTGTGAGAACAAACCGAAGGAAAAGAAGGCAAGAAAGAAAAAGGGAGACAACATAAACCCACAGCTTTCGTTATCATTTTAATGACATCAAAATATAAGAAAAAGGTATGACAGAGCAAGAGTTACAACAATATATCCGCCAACGCTATCCTGAAGAAAACGCAAGATGCGAATGGAAGGAAATGAAAAATCTGAAGAACTCCTTCAATGGCAAGGAGGGCAATGATGTACTTTCCTACGTGTCGGCTATCGCCAACATGGAGGGAGGGGAACTTGTGATTGGAGTCAAAGACCAGACCTTGGACATAGTTGGCACTGATTTGTCAGCATTGACATTTAATGGCTTTGCTGCAACCCCATTGACTGCGACGTTCAAGTTGGTAGAGCAATGTGTGAACCTTTCTTCTGAAGGTCTTCGTGTTGAGGAATTTATAACAGAGGATACTCAAAAAACGGTTTGGATTATTCATATTCCTAAGCATCAGCCACGCCGCCCTGTCTATGCACATAGAAAGGCATGGCAACGTATTGCCGATTCTCTGGTAGAGATGACGCAAGAGCGTATGCAAAGAATTCTTTCAGAACCAAGTGCTGTCTTTGGCGATTGGACTGCTAATATTATAGAAGATGCCACCATCGACGACCTCGACCCTGATGCGATTCGTATGGCAAGAGAAAAATATACGGAAAGGCATGAGATAAGAGCAAAGGAAATCGAGAGCTGGGATGATGCAACCTTTTTGAACAAGGCAAAGATTACAAGAGCCGGAAAGATAACCAATGCAGCTATCATACTTTTGGGTAGAGAGGAATCTGAACATTTCTTGTCGCCAGCCGTATGTGTCATTCGTTGGAAACTGCTTGCAAAAGAGGATAAAAACAAGGATTTTCATAATTTCCATGTTCCTATGATTAAATCAGTGGAAGAGATAACAACAGGATATATTAGGAACAATAACTATGTATATACAGTTAGTGGTAATATTTTCCCGGAGAATATGATGCGCTATGATGTATTTACATTGCGTGAGCCCATTTGCAATGCCATTGGGCACCAAGATTATGGAATGGGTGCAAGAATAGAGCTGTTGGAATACGAAGATGAAAAGTTAGTTATCCAAAATTATGGGCAATTTATACCTAATTCCGTAGAAGATGTTGTGGAAAAAGATTGTCCTGATTCAAGATATCGTAATCCTTTCTTGATGGAAGCAATGTGTAACATTGGAATGGCAGAAACTGAAGGTGGGGGTATAAGAAAGCTATTTGTACAGCAAAGAAAAAGATTCTTCCCAATGCCAATATATGATTTGTCTGGTCAGAAGGTTCGATGTGAGATTCAAGGCAAGGTGTTGAATGAGAATTTTGCAAAAATTCTTGTGAATAATCCTACTTTGTCATTGCCAGAGATTATTATGCTTGATAAGGTGCAAAAAAGGGAATATAGTAGCTTGACTGATGATGCAGTAGCACTATTGAGACAAAAGAAATTTGTTGAGGGTAGAAGACATAATTTGTATTTATCTTTCAAAATTGTCGAAAGTTCAAAACATATAGGTTTAAAGGCCTCTTATATCAAGAATAAGAGTTTTGATGATGCGTATTATAAAAAGCTGATAGAGGATTACCTCTTGAAATTTGGCTCTGCTTCAAGAACTGATTTGGATGAACTCTTATTGGACAAATTACCTGATGTGCTTGATGAGACACAAAAATATAATAAGGTGACAAATCTTCTTGCTTCTTTAAGAAGAGCAGGAAAGATACATGTTATTGGTAGGAAATGGCTCTTATGCAATTAGTATAATAAGGTGAAAGTTTACAAGAAAATTGGTTGTATTTACAAGAGAGTAAATGTAAACTCTTGAAAACCAGTTGGTTGAAAGCTTTAAGGTTTACAAGAATACAAGAAGATTTACAAGAAAATTACAAGAAGATGGACATACAAGGATATATCATAGACCACTGGTTGGGGAAGATGAGCGCAGAGAAACCTGTGCTCGTCATCTACGACCGTAATGCGCTTTATCATAGTGTTTTGCCTCTAGCAGAGGAAAAAGGAGTGAAGGTGATAGACACAACCAAGGGCTTACTGCATGCTCGGCTGGCTGCGTCTCGTTTTTGGTGTGGTGAACTGGCAGAGAATAATGATTTGCGTATGATTATCTATCGCCAGATGCCTCAACCAACTACCGACCGTCAGTGGGTAGAGGAGCCTTATAGTGCTTTCAAAAATGCAGCGGCAATGTTTCCTGTAGGCCCACAAGATGACTATAAGTACATCTGTCAGTCGTTTTTGCCAACCAAGAAAGACGAGATTGAACGCCTGTTTGCGAGTGGAACTACATCTTTCAATATGATTAATGCCTTGCTTGATGGAGCAGCTTATCCTGCTTTGGAACAATTGACTGGTGGCAAGAGCTTTGTTGAGATGACGGTGGGCTTGTTGGCTCAAACGTTTTCTTCGGATATGGCATGGTTACCTGAATGGGCTCGTTTTGCGGAGATTCAATATCCGGGTCTTGATAGTAACGGAATCTCTCTTCAGGATATTCAGCAGAAACTATGGATGTATTTGCTGTTTAGTGAGTTCGTTTTCGATTTGCCTTCGGCTTTGCCTGATAGCTTGAAGACGGTTGCTATGGCACCGGTTGAAATCAAGGATAAGATCTATTCGGTGTGTGACCATCTGCGTCGCAGAAGCGACTTGCGTGAGATTTATGTAAGAATGGCACGTAAAACGGCGGATGCTTTCCAACTTGCTGATTTGTTTGCGAAGTCCAAACATTTGGGTGACCGCGTGACTTTTGCTTTTGAAAATAAGGTGGAATACGAACGTTTCGTAGCTTATCTCAAAGAGGGTAAGTTAGGAGAGGCTCATAAGTTGCTCAAAAAGAATATCGAAGACGTTTGGTATCAGGAAGATTCTGAGGTGTCAACGTTTTGGAAATTGGCTGGTTATGCCTTGCAAATCGCTGATTGTGTGAATCGGGGAGTAAAGAGCGATGGAGATATCCAGGATTTGGTGGAATGGTATGTTGGCAGTGGTCAGGAAGCTGATAAAGCTTTCCGCAGATATTTGACTGATAGCCAGGAAGTAGTCTCTCTTCCTGCTGCAGTAAAGACAATGACACAATATGTAGAAGGCTTGTATGCAGACTTTACAGAGCGTAGTGTCAAGGAATATCAGATGCGTGCCGGGGAAATCAAGAATCATGAGCAACTAAGAAACCAGGGGTGTATAGATATCGTATATCCTGCCCTAAAAGAAGGTAAGCGGGTGGCTTTGTTTTTTGTGGATGCTTTCCGCTATGAGATGGGTAAATGTTTTGCTGATAGTATGATGCGCAATGAACCAGATCAAGTAAAGATAGGGGCTAAGTTGTCTTTCCTGCCTTCTGTTACTCGATTTGGTATGGCTGCTCATCTGGGACATGTGAAAGTTGTGGAACAAAACGGAAAACTGCAACCTTCTGTAGATGGCAGAGTGATTATAACGCCTGATGACCGACTGGATTATTTGCAGCAGAAAACCCATGTAGTAACGCAAGATGTGCGCTTGGAAAATTTCGATATGTCTGCCATAGAAGACAATGTACAATTGTTGGTTATAAGAAGTCAGGATATGGATACTGCTGGAGAAGAAATCAAGTTGAGTGGGCTTGCCGTGATGGATAAGGTGTTGGTGCGTTTGGCGCGTACCTTGAATGCCTGCAAGCAAAAAGGCTTTGATATGGCTGTCTTTGTTGCTGACCATGGATTTATGGTGCAGTCAAGTTTCCATGTGGGTAATTTGATAGATAAACCTATGGGTAGTGATGTCTCGCTGGAAGAAAGTCGCTTGTTGGTAGGTAATCTGAATGACAGCGAGGACACCTTATCCTTTACTCCTGAAGAACTGGGACTGGATGCTGAGGTTATGAAACTATGTTATGCCAAGAACTTTACTGTGTTTAGAAAAGGTGAAGTGTTTTACCATGAAGGCTTGTCGCTCCAGGAGAATGTGGTACCTGTGATAACTGTGCAGTTGCAGAATAAGCAGAAAAAGCAGAAATACAGCGTGGAATTAAAGTATAAGGGGAATACGTCTGGTACAGTTTATGCTTGCCGTCCGTTGATTGATATTAATATCCATCAGGATGATTTGTTTGCAGATGGAGTAAATATAAGATTAATAGTGTCTGATGGCGAAGGCCATGCAATAGGCGCACCGAGTGGTAAATTCTATGATGATGTTACGCAGACAGCACAAATACCTTCTGGTGTTACTCAATACCGTCAGCCGATAGTTATAGATGAAGAATATGGGGGTGACAGTATTGTTGTGTCTGCGTTGGATGCCGATACCCATGCTACGCTCTCTACATTGAAGTTGAACTTTGAAAATGATTTGTAAATGGATGCTTTAGATATGAAACTTAACCATGCTTTCCCAGGAAAGGTGGTTCGCAAGGACCTGCTGCATGATATTAAGCGTGCTGTGAACGTTCCTTCCTTTGTCTTGGAGTTCCTGCTGTCACGTTATTGTGCCAGTGAGGATCCCGAAGAAATAGAGGAAGGAAAGAAAGCTGTGCTGCAAACTATAGAAAAATGCTATGTTCGACCAGATGAATCTAACAAGGCACAGGCAATCGTGGAGCAGAAAAAACGCCATAAATTCATTGATAAGATTCATGTGAAATATGTGGAGCGGGAAAAGCGTTACTGGGCTGAGATGGAGAACTTCGCCTCCAAGCGTATTGCCATCAATCCTTGTTTCTATCAGGAAAACGAAAAATTGCTCGAGAGTGGCATCTGGGCTGAGATAACTTTGGCATATAATGAAGTGGAGGAGGATGACTATGCCTTCTTCATCGAAGATTTGCGCCCTATCCAAATTGCCCATTTTGATGCAGAAAAGTTCTTTCGTGGTCGTGAGCAATTTACTACTGATGAGTGGATGGATGTTCTGATTCGTAGTATTGGCATTAATCCTGACTGGCTTTCTGAAAGATCACGTCAGCTGAATAGCGATAAGAATGGTAGAAGATTGAAATTTCATATTCTCTCCCGCTTCCTGCCATTGGTTCAAAGTAATTATAATAGCATTGAGTTGGGAGGCAGAAGTACTGGTAAGAGCTATTTTTATTCGGAGTTCTCTCCTTATTCTACTTTGTTGTCTGGTGGACAGGCTTCAACTGCCACATTACTATATAATAATCAACGCAAGCAAGTGGGTGCTGTTGGTTATTGGGATAATGTCGCCTTTGATGAGGTTGCCAAGATGAAAATCAAGGATGCCGATACCGTGCAAATCATGAAAGATTATATGGCTAATGGTCGTTTCTCGCGTGGTAGGGAAGTGACAGGTTATGCCAGTTTCTCTTTTGTTGGTAACTTTGACTTGAATATCCAGCAGATAGTTAATAATTATGATAAAGATTTGCTGGTTACTTTGCCTGAAGCTTTTGATCTTGCTGTAATCGATCGTATCTACAACTATATTCCAGGGTGGGAGATACCGAAGATTGATGACAGTGCTTATAATAACGGTTTTGGATTGATCACGGATTATATGTCAGAGGCACTTCATTACTTATTTGTGCATGATAGTGACTACGTGGGGGTAGTCAATGCCCGTTTGAAGAAGGGTGATAATATTGAAGGCCGTGATAACCGTGCCTTACAAAAAACGATATCTGGCTTTATCAAGTTGTTGTTCCCGACAGGTCAACCAACTGATGAGGAGTTCGATGAAATAGTGGAATATGCGATAGAAGGCCGTCGTCGTGTGAAGGAACAATTGAATAAGCGTAAGCCTGATGAGGAATACGCTCGTATCAATATGTCATATATAAATAGGGATGGAAAGAAAATTATAGTATATTGTCCGGAAAGTAAGTATAGCAAGGCAACCCAGAATCCTCGTAAAGATCCTGAAGTGGCAGTTTTGACCGAAGCTTATGATGAAATGCCTTTTGAGAATGCACCTTCAAAGGTTATGGAGGATCGTCCTATGATGAAACCTCTAATTGTTGAAGATGATTCTCCTAAAGAGAAGACAATTGATGTGCAATATGGTGATATAGGTTATGGTTATGATGACTTGTTTGCTGACTATCTGAAGGGGGCAAAGGTGGTTATGCTCGAAGAACCTTACTTGTCACATGGCTATCAGGTAACCAATTTGGTTCGATTCATCGAATTATTGGTAAAGATAGGTGACTGTAAAGTTTTTAAGTTGATTACAAAACTCGGCGATACGGTAGAAGAGTCATCTTATATAAAAGATAGTTTGAGTGGTATCAAGGAAACCCTGGCTGATATGGATGGCAATATAATGACATTTGAATATGAATTTGATGAAAACTCTCATGACCGTTACATCCGCACTAGTAATGATTGGGACATCACCCTTGGTCGTGGTCTTCATTTCTATCAGAACTTGAATCCAAGCAAGGATAGTCGTAACTACTTCCAGATGGGAACCTACGATCTTTCCCTTCGTCCATGTTTGAAGACAAGATTTACTTTTATCAAAAGAGATTCTAAAGAATAAATGCGTATGGATAGTAAATGTAAATATTGGATGTTATTATTGACACTGTTGTGTGTCATATCATTAGGTTTTTCTTTATTTAGAGTGTTTCCCTGTGAAGTTGGTAATGAGACGTTTTTAGGAATAGTACTTTCTGCTGTCGGTATCATTGTTACTTTGGTTATGGGATATCAGATATTTAGTGTTGTTGAATTTAGAGGTGAACTTCAAAAGCAAAAAGAAGAAAATATTAAGTTGGCTCATGATAATGCAAAACTTCAACAAATGATTAGAAATCAAATGGGTGCATTAGATAAGCAAAAGGGTCGTATAGAGGAAGGGCTTAATATGTGTTTTTCTTATATTAATTATTTTTCGGGTCAAGATGTTTGTACTGCTTTTGGCGCATTTGTACCTATGTTGGATGCTTTGTACTATTCATTGGATTCTGATGAAGATGGTATTGACGATATATTCTCTAGCTTACGGTTATTTGTTAGCAAAATCCAAACACAATCTTTTGCAATGCCAGGAGGGTATGGTGATGTTCATGGAAAGTATATAATAACAGACCCACAGCATCCTTTTTATAATCGCACAATTGATGAATATATGAATTCTCGTTTGAAGCCTGTAAAGACTATTGATGATAAAATTCGCAATCATAAGAACTATAAGTTTATTAAAGTTTCATATGAAGATATTATGGCTTTATTCAATGAGAAGGTGGCAAAGATTATTCAGGATCCTCAGAATTTATCTTTTTCGAGATAAGACATTTTGAAAATGAAGTTTCTTGTTGACGGTTGAAAGTTCTTAGTGATTTTCAACTTGTCAACTTTGATACTTGACAACCCTTAAAAATCTCTATAATTTTGTAGAGTTATATGCTCAAGGATTCTGCAATGGGTGCAAAAGAGAGAACAGACTATAAATATTGGGTGCAAATCCTCTGATTTTGCAGAATTGCATGTTGAAGATTCTGCAATGGGGCAAGTGAAATGGAGGTCTATGAATTATGGGTGCAAATAGGGTGCAACTTTGAAATGTATAAAAACAAAAGAGCCTTGCAAGTGATTGACTTGCAAGGCTTTATCTTCTGCGCTTCAAGATGGGCTTGAACCAACGACCCCCTGATTAACAGTCAGGTGCTCTAACCAACTGAGCTATTGAAGCAATTTGCTATGAAAGAAGATGAGTTACGAGGCTAACCTGAAACTCTCTTGCGCTTCAAGATGGGCTTGAACCAACGACCCCCTGATTAACAGTCAGGTGCTCTAACCAACTGAGCTATTGAAGCGTTTTTTTTCTGTAAAGAACATGACGTTCCTTATTTGCGTGTGCAAAAGTACTAACTTTTCTTCATTCTGCCAAATTTTTTGCTGACTTTTTTCGCTTTTTCCCTAAAAAAGTGTATTTTTTCTTATCTTTGTGCCATTTTTTGCCTATTTTATGGTGTTTTTCGCAAAGAAATGAGTACTTTTGTGGTCGAAATCTTCTCCCGAGGGCGAATGCTGTCAAGAGGGGGAGGAAATAACCAATAAGTTGAATCATATACAATTAAATAAGGTAACAATGAAAAGAATACTGTTCTCCTTGCTTATGGTGCTCCTGGCAGTTCCTACTTTTGCCCAGGTTGACAAAGATCATGACTTCAAAGCCGCAAAGAATATGGAAATATTCAATGCCATCTACAAAAATCTCGATTTGATGTATGTTGATACGCTCGATGCTGAAGTTGTGGTCGGAAATGGTATCAATGCCATGTTGCGTAGTCTCGACCCTTATACTACCTATTATCCTGAGCAGAAGATGAAGGAACTCAAGAACCTGCTCACCGGCAAGTATGCGGGTGTAGGTGCGGTGATACGCTACAATTTCCAGTTGCAGCGCGTCTGTATCAGCGAGCCTTACGAGAATATGCCTGCTGCAGAAGTGGGACTGAAGAAGGGTGACATCATCCTGAGTATTGATGATGAGGATATGACCAATAAGGAGGTGAGCTATGTCAGCGATCATCTTCGTGGTGACCCGGGTTCTTCTTTCATGTTGAAAGTTAAGCGTCCAAGTACAGGTAAGACGATGAAGGTGAAGGTAACACGCCGTACCATCCAGTTGCCGTTCTTGCCTTATTATGGCATGTTGGAGGGTAGCATCGGTTACATCAACTTCAATTCCTTTACCGAGCAGTCTGCCAAGGAAGTGCGTCGTGCTTTCATCGATTTGAGAAAGCAAGGAGCCAAGAGTCTTGTCTTCGATCTGCGTAATAATGTTGGTGGTTCTGTTACCGAAGCGGTCAGCATCATCAATATGTTCTTGCCTAAAGGTAAGACAGTCTTGGAGATGAAGGGAAAGTTGCTGCGTTCTAATCATGTTTATAAGACCACGGTTGAACCGATAGATTCCGTTATGCCGATGGTGGTATTGGTGAACGAGAATTCTGCCAGTGCCAGTGAAATCATGAGCGGCAGTCTGCAGGATTATGACCGTGCTGTAATATTAGGTACGCGCACGTATGGAAAGGGATTGGTGCAGACTACCATGGACTTGCCTTATAACGGACAGGTGAAACTTACTACTGCTAAATATTTCATTCCTAGCGGTCGATGCGTTCAGGCACTCAACTATAAGCACGATAAGGGTGGTTATGTGGAGCATGTTCCCGACTCTCTTACCAAGGTGTTCTATACCGCAGGTGGCAGAGAAGTGAGAGATGGAGGTGGCGTGAAGCCGGATGTAGAAGTAAAGCCTGATTCTTTGCCAAACATTGCCTTCTATCTGGCTGGTGCCCGCGACAGTAATGAGGTGATGCTAAATTATGAGGTTGATTATATCGCCAAGCATCCTGCTATTGCTCCTGCGAAGGAATTCTCGCTGACCGATGCCGACTATGATGAATTCAAGACACGCATGTTGAAGGCTAACTTCCAGTACGACCGTGAAACAGAAAAGTATCTCAAGGACTTGGAAAAACTCGCTAAGTTTGAAGGCTACTACGATGATGCCAAGGCAGAGTTTGAGGCTTTGAAGAAAAAACTGAGTCATAATGTGGCAAAGGATCTGGATTATAACAAGGATTACATCAAGCATCTGTTGGAAAATGACATCGTTTCTGCCTATTATTTCCAGCGCGGTGCCATCCAGAATTCCATGCGCTATGACAAGCAGATTAAGGAAGCAGTAAAATTGCTGAATTCTCCATCAGAATACGAAAAAATACTGCATCCTGTGAAGAAATAAGTACAAAAACGTGCACAATCGATTAAAAATGTGCACGTTGCGAATAAAAAGTTGCATTTTTTTTGGCTAATCACAAAAATATTTGTAATTTTGCAACGTTCAGTGGAATGAGGGGCTCACAAGAGTTCCTCATTTTATTTTAATAAGGTATATATGATTGATAAAAACGTCGTAAAAAAATTAGTTGAAGAATGGCTCCAAGATAAGGAATATTTCTTGGTAAGCATTGAAATCAGTCCCGACGATAGAATCGTTGTTGAGATTGACCATGCCGATGGAGTATGGATTGAGGATTGTGTTGCCTTGAGTAAGTATATTGAGGATCATTTGAACCGTGACGAGGAAGACTATGAGCTCGAAGTTGGCTCTGCAGGCTTGGGTCAACCGTTCAAAGTTCCGCAGCAGTATATCAATTTCATTGGCAAGGAGGTAGAGGTGCTTGATGCCGACGGCAAGAAGGTGAAGGGTATCTTGAAAGCTGTTGAAGGAAATGACTTCACAGTTGGCGTTGAAGAAAAGGTAAAGGTTGAAGGTAAAAAACGTCCGGTTAAGCAGGAGGTTGATCACGTTTACCAGATGGATAAAGTAAAATATACAAAATACATAATTAGTTTCAATTAAGTTATGGCTAAAAAAGAGCAAGAATTGACAGCGAGTATGATTGATACATTCCGCGAGTTTAAAGAAACAAAGAATATCGACCGTACTACATTGGTAAGTGTATTGGAGGAGAGCTTCCGTAATGTACTTGCCAAGATTTTTGGTAGTGACGAAAACTTTGATGTCATCGTGAACCCTGACAAGGGTGACTTCGAAATTTATCGCAACCGTATAGTTGTTGCTGATGGCGAAGTTGAAGATGAAAATAAGGAAATTACACTTTCTGAGGCTCGTAAGATTGAGCCGGATTACGAGGTTGGTGAGGATGTAAGTGAGACGGTTGACTTCAATAAGTTTGGTCGTCGTGCAATCTTGACTCTTCGTCAGACTTTGGCTTCCAAGATTCTTGAGTTGGAGCATGATTCACTCTACAACAAATACAAGGATCGCGTAGGTCAGGTTATCTCTGGTGAGGTTTATCAGGTTTGGAAGCGCGAGGTTCTGATTGTAGATGATGAGAACAACGAGCTCATGTTGCCTAAGACTGAGCAGATTCCTGGTGATACTTACCGCAAGGGTGAGACTGTTCGTGCGGTCATCCTTCGTGTAGACAATGAGAACAATAATCCAAAGATTATCTTGAGCCGTACTGCTCCAATCTTCCTGCAGCGCCTGTTGGAGGCTGAGGTTCCTGAGATTGCAGACGGTCTGATTGCAATCCGCCGTATCGCCCGTCTTCCGGGAGAGCGTGCTAAGATTGCTGTTGAAACATTCGATGAGCGTATCGACCCGGTTGGCGCATGTGTAGGTGTTAAGGGTAGCCGCGTTCACGGTATCGTTCGCGAACTTTGCAACGAGAATCTCGATGTCATCAACTACTCAAGCAATACCAAACTCTTCATTCAGCGTGCGTTGGCTCCAGCCAAGGTTTCTTCAATCAATGTTGATGATGAGAACAAGAAAGCAGAGGTTTACTTGCAGCCTGAGGAAGTTAGTTTGGCTATCGGCCGTGGCGGTATGAACATCAAACTGGCTTCTATGCTTACAGAATATACCATCGACGTATTCCGTGAGGTAGACGAGAATGAGGCCGATGAGGATATCTACTTGGATGAGTTCTCTGATGAGATTGACCAGTGGGTTATCGATGCTATCAAGGGCATCGGTCTTGATACTGCCAAGCAGGTACTCAATGCACCTCGCAACTTGCTGATTGAGAAGGCCGACCTCGAAGAGGAGACCGTTGATCATGTACTCAGCGTGTTGCGCGCCGAATTCGAACAATAATTCCCTTGCCAGCGAGTGCTTGCAGGGAATCTAACTTTAAAAATAGGAGAATAAATAATTTATGAGCATCAGATTAAATAAAGCACTACGTGAATTAAATATAGGACTTCAGACGGCAGTTGAATTCCTAGAGAAAAGAAAAGACCTGGGAGATGTCAAGGCAGAACCGAGCTTCAAACTCACCGACCAGCAATACAAGGCATTGAATGATGCCTTCAGTCAGGACAGAGAGGTTCGTGATCAGGCTGAGAAACTCTTTACCAAAAAAGCAAAAGATAAGAAGCGTGCGCCAGAGCAGAAGGACAATCGCGCTGAAAGCTTGTTGGAGTCTAATGGACAGCAGCAGTATAAGCCGCTGGGAAAGATTGACTTGGACAATATCGGTAAGAAGCCTGCTGCAGAGTCTGTTGCGGAAAAGCCTGAGACTGCTGCCGTCAGTCCTGAGCAGAAGAAAGACGCTCCTAAGGCTGAGCAAAAGAAGGAACAGAAGCCACAACAGGCTTCTCAGCATAAACAGCAAATGAAACAGGAAAATCATCAGAAATCACAGCAGTCAAACGCTCAGATGAATAAGCAGAATGCTCCTCAGGGAAAGAAAGAGCATCATCATGTTAAGAATGAAACTGCACAGCATTCTGCTGGCGCAGCAGACAACAGCGTGTTTACTCTCAAGAGTGAGAAGAAGTTTACTGCTAATGAGCCTAAGGTGTTGGGCAAGATAGATTTGTCTTCCCTCAACCAGAGCACTCGTCCTAAGAAGAAAACCAAGGAGGAGCGCCGCAAGGAACGTGAGGAGAAAATGGCTCAACAGCACAATGAGCGCAAAAAGCGTGTTCGTATCAACAAAGAACGTGTTGACATCAATGCCGAAGCTAAGAATAATGGCGGAGGTAATGGCAACAACGGCGGTAATAACAAGAAGAACAAAAACCGCAACAGAAATAATAACAATAATAATCGCGGCAATAACAACAACCGCGGCAACCAGCGCCAGATCGAGGTTGATGACGAGGCTGTAGCACGCCAGGTTAAGGAGACTCTTGCACGTTTGACCAGCAAGAGTCAGAACAAGAAGGGTGCTAAGTACCGTAAGGAGAAGCGTGAGGCTGTTCAGGAGAAGTTGCAGGATCAGGCTCGTCAGGAGCAGAAGGAAAGCAAGACCCTGAAGCTCACTGAGTTCGTTACCGTTAGCGAGTTGGCTACGATGATGGATATCAGCGTTACTCAGGTTATCTCTACGCTGATGGGCGTAGGTATCATGGTATCTATCAACCAGCGCCTGGATGCAGAGACCATCAACATGGTAGCTGAGGAGTTCGGTTTCAAGACCGAATACGTGAGTGCCGAGGTTCAGGAGGCCGTGAGCGAGGAAGTGGATGATGAGAACGACTTGGTTCCACGTGCTCCAATCGTAACCGTCATGGGTCACGTAGACCATGGTAAGACCTCTTTGCTCGACTATATCCGCAATACCAATGTGATTGCCGGTGAGGCGGGTGGTATTACCCAGCATATCGGTGCCTATAGTGTGACCCTGAAAAGCGGTCGCAAAGTTACCTTCCTTGATACTCCAGGTCATGAGGCGTTTACCGCCATGCGTGCCCGTGGTGCCCAGGCTACCGATATCGCCATCATCATCATCGCAGCCGATGACTCCGTGATGCCTACTACCAAGGAGGCTATCGCTCATGCGCAGGCTGCCGGTGTGCCTATGGTATTCGCAATCAACAAGATTGATAAGCCAGGTGCTAACCCAGACCGTATCCGTGAGGACTTGGCTAACATGAACCTGCTCGTTGAGGAGTGGGGTGGTAAGTATCAGTGCCAGGAAATCAGTGCCAAGAAGGGTATCGGTGTTCACGATTTGCTCGACAAGGTGCTCCTCGAGGCTGATATGCTCGACTTGAAGGCTAACCCTAACCGTCGTGCTACAGGTACCATCATCGAGTCTTCTCTCGACAAGGGTCGTGGATATGTTTCTACCGTATTGGTAGCCAACGGTACCTTGAAGGTTGGCGACATCGTGCTCGCAGGTACTTCTTGGGGTCGTGTCAAGGCGATGTTCAATGAGCGTAATGCCAACATCAAGTCAGCAGCTCCTGCTGAGCCAGCTATCATCCTCGGTTTGAACGGTGCGCCTACAGCAGGTGACCAGTTCCACGTAATCGAGACAGAGCAGGAGGCTCGCGAAATCGCCAACAAGCGTGAGCAGCTGCAGCGTGAGCAGGGCTTGCGTACTCAGAAGCGCTTGACCCTGGGTGATATCTCTCACCGTATCGCACGTGGTGAGTTCCATGAGTTGAACGTCATCGTGAAGGGTGATACCGATGGTTCTGTTGAGGCTTTGAGCGACTCATTCATCAAGCTTTCTACCGAGAAGGTTCAGGTGAACGTGGTGAACAAGGCTGTGGGTCAGATTTCAGAGAACGACGTGATGCTGGCATCTGCTTCAGATGCAGTCATCGTTGGTTTCCAGGTTCGTCCATCTGCCGATGCTCGTAAGGCTGCCGACCGTGAGGGTGTTGAAATCAACACATACTCTATCATCTACGATGCTATCGATGATATCAAGAGTGCGATGGTTGGTATGCTCGACAAGGTGAAGAAGGAAATCGTTACCGGTCAGGTTGAGGTTAAGCAGACCTTCAAGATTTCTAAGGTGGGTACTATTGCCGGTGGTCTCGTTACCGAGGGTAAGGTACACGCTAAGGATAAGGCTCGCGTCATCCGTGACGGTATCGTGATCCGTACTGCTGAAATCGGTGCCTTGAAGCGTTACAAGGACGATGTTAAGGAGGTGGTTACCGGTATGGAATGCGGTTTGAGCCTCGTCAACTACAACGATATCCAGGAGGGCGACGTTATCGAGACCTTCACTGAGATCGAGGTAGAGCAGAAATTGTAATATAGCATATATTATATATAATAAGGTAGGGATGAGTCCTCAGCGGCTTATCCCTATTTAGGGTTAAAATAACGAAAGGTTATTCTAAATAAAATGGCAGAGAAAGAACAAGAAAAGAATCAGTTTGTCAAGCAGGTGGCTGAGCAGAAGTATGAATTCGGCTTTACCACTGATGTACATACTGAAATCATAGAAAAGGGTCTCAACGAGGATGTTGTGCGCCTGATCTCGCAGAAGAAGGGAGAGCCAGACTGGATGCTCGAATTTCGTCTGAAAGCCTACAATTACTGGAAGACGCTCAAGGAGCCAAAGTGGGGACACGTTCACGTGCCACCTATTGACTACCAGGAGATTTCATACTATGCCGACCCTTTGGCAAAGAAGCCAAAAAACAAGGAGATTGATCCTGAGTTGGAGAAAACATTCGACAAACTCGGTATTCCTCTGGAGGAACGTCTGGCTTTGAGCGGTACCGCCGTAGATGCCATCATGGACTCTGTGTCGGTAAAGACTACTTTCAAGGAGAAACTCCGTGAGAAAGGTGTCATCTTCTGCAGTATCGGTGAGGCTGTGAAGGAGCATCCTGATCTTGTAAGAGAATATTTGGGAACCGTAGTTCCTTATCGTGATAACTTTTATGCAGCTTTGAACAGTTGTGTTTTCAGTGATGGCTCATTCGTTTATATTCCTAAGGGCGTCCGCTGCCCGATGGAGTTGAGCAGTTACTTCCGCATCAATGCCCGTAACACCGGTCAGTTTGAGCGTACATTGATTATCGCTGATGATGATGCTTACGTTTCTTACCTGGAGGGATGTACAGCGCCAATGCGTGATGAGAACCAGCTCCATGCGGCTATCGTAGAGATTATCGTCAAGGATAATGCTGAGGTGAAATACTCTACCGTTCAGAACTGGTATCCTGGTGATGAGCATGGTAAGGGTGGTGTGCTGAACCTGGTAACCAAGCGAGGCGACTTGCGCGGTGTGAACTCTAAGTTGAGCTGGACTCAGGTAGAGACGGGTTCTGCGATTACCTGGAAGTATCCTTCCTGCATCTTGCGTGGCGACAACTCTGTAGCTGAGTTCTACAGTGTGGCTGTTACCAACAACTATCAGGAGGCCGATACCGGTACCAAGATGATTCACATGGGTAAGAACACCAAGAGTACTATCATCTCGAAGGGTATCTCGGCTGGTCATAGCCAGAACTCCTATCGTGGTCTGGTTCGTGCTACATCCAATGCCGATAATGCCCGCAACTACAGTTCCTGCGACTCCTTGTTGCTGGGCAGCGATTGTGGAGCGCATACCTTCCCATATATGGATGCCCATAACGACACAGCCGTGTTCGAGCATGAGGCAACTACCTCGAAGATTTCAGAAGACCAGCTCTTCTATTGTAATCAGCGAGGCATTCCTACCGAGGAGGCTGTCGGCTTGATCGTAAACGGTTATGCCAAGGACGTGCTCAACAAGTTGCCTATGGAGTTTGCCGTAGAGGCACAGAAACTCCTGAGTGTTTCACTCGAAGGCACCGTTGGCTAAGAATAATAAGAAAGAGAGGTGGTTATGAAAAGAATGTTGTTGATGTTATTGTTAGTTGATAGCTTGAACTTAACGGCTCAAGACCTTTTCAATCATCAAAAAAATGGCTTGACGGCACAGCAAGATTCCATCGTTGCATCTTTTGTAGCGAAATGCAAGCAAGAGCAAAATGTGTATCTTCGTTGTGGTCGATATTGTCATGTTGATGAGTCTGACCCTACATTGACCAAGTCCATTATGCAGACATCGAGTTATGTTCTGCAGATGAAGGGTAAAGTCATACGACCAGGTGAGTGCTCATTTTGGGTACTAGACCCTCCTTCGTTGTTTGTGCAATGGGGCTGGGAGAAGTCACCATCTTTCTTTGAAGAGTTATGTTCCAATATTTTGAACGCATTTTTTAAGTAATAATATGTTAGAGGTAAAGAATCTGCATGCTACTATTGCAGGCAAAGAAATATTGAAAGGTATCAACCTGACTATCAACGATGGTGAGATACATGCTATCATGGGACCTAACGGTTCCGGTAAGTCAACCTTGAGCGCTGTGCTCACAGGTAACCCTCTCTATACCGTAACCGAGGGCGAGGCTATCTTCAACGGCAAGAACCTTCTGGATATGAAGCCAGAGGACCGTGCCCGTGAAGGCTTGTTCCTCTCTTTCCAGTATCCGGTGGAGATTCCTGGCGTATCCATGACCAACTTCATGCGTGCGGCTATCAATGCCAAGCGTGAGTATCAGGGTTTGGAACCATTGAATACCAGCGAATTCATGAAGCTGATGCGTGAGAAGCGCGAGTTGGTGGAATTGGACAGCAAGTTGGCTCGCCGTTCAGTAAACGAAGGTTTCTCGGGTGGTGAGAAGAAGCGCAACGAGATTTTCCAGATGGCTATGCTGGAGCCAAAGCTTTCTATCCTCGATGAAACCGACTCTGGTCTCGACGTGGATGCGATGCGTATCGTGGCTGACGGTGTGAACAAGATGCATACCGACAAGACATCTGCCATCGTCATCACTCACTACGAGCGTCTGCTTGATATGATTAAGCCAAGTGTGGTTCACGTACTCTATAAGGGTAGAATCGTGAAGACAGCCGGTCCTGAACTTGCCAAGGAGATTGAGGCTCGTGGCTATGACTGGATCAAGGCAGAAGTAGATGAGAAATAATAGGGAGGATGGCTATGCATTCAGAAAAACAATATTTAGACTTGTATCAGTCTTCTTCGAGAATGATCAAGAAGAACAGTGCTGAGGTGCTCAATGCGGTGCGCGATGCTGCGTTTGAGAACTTCCGTCGCTTGGGCTTCCCTTCCCGAAAGGTAGAAAGATACAAGTACACAGATATGAGCGCCATCTTCGAGCCAGATTATGGCTTGAACTTGAATCGTCTGGAAATTCCGGTAGATCCATACGAGGCTTTCCGCTGCGATGTGCCTAACCTGAGCACTTCGCTCTACTTCGTTGTAAACGATGCTTTTTATAACAAAGCATTGCCTAAAGTAGAGCTTCCGGAGGGCGTAATCGTGGATTCTTTGAACAAGATTGCTGCAGAAAACCCTGAATTCATCGGGAAATACTACGCTAAGATTGCCAAAACCGATGAAGATGGCATCACGGCATTGAATACATTCCTGGCACAGGATGGCTTGCTTATCTACGTACCAAAGAACGTGAAGGTGGAGCGAACCATTCAGGTCATCAATATTCTCCGTTCGGATGTAGATTTGATGGTAAACCGACGTGTACTCATCGTGATGGAACAGGGTGCTGAGGCTAAGTTTCTCTTCTGCGACCATGCAGCCGATGACAAGAACTTCCTCGCTACTCAGGTAATCGAGGCTTATGTTGGCGAGAATGCCAGTCTCGACCTCTATTGTCTGGAGGAGACTCATTACAAGAACCGTCGTGTCAGCAACGTTTATATCGAGCAGCAGGCTAACAGCCGCGTGAACCATAACGTCATCACGCTTCATAACGGTATCACCCGCAACCGCCTCGACCTCGTATTCAAGGGCGAGGGAGCTGAGTGCTTCTGCAATGGTTGTGTGATTGCCGACAAGAACCAGGTGGTTGATAACAATACGCTCATCGACCACCAGGTGGGTCATTGTACCAGCAACGAGCTTTATAAGTATGTACTCGATGGTGAGGCACGTGGTGCTTTTGCCGGTAGAGTGTTGGTTCGTCATGGTGCCCAGAAAACTGTTTCTCAGGAAACCAACCAGAACCTCTGTGCTACGAAGACTGCCCGTATGTTCACCCAGCCGATGCTGGAGATTTATGCCGATGATGTGAAGTGTGCGCATGGAAGTACTGTTGGTCAGCTCAACGATGCCGCATTGTTCTATATGCAGCAGCGTGGTGTGAGCCGCGAGGAGGCTAAGTTGCTCCTTCAGTTTGCATTTATCAATGAAGTCATCGATAAGATGGAGCTGGAGCCATTGCGCGATCGCCTGCATCATCTCGTAGAGAAGCGATTCCGTGGTGAACTTAATAAGTGCGAGGGCTGCAAGCTTTGCAAGTAGATAATATCCTTTTAAAGGAGTTAAGTTCTTAAAAATATGTATGATATCAATCAAGTAAGAGCAGATTTCCCGATTTTATCGAGAAAGGTCTATGATAAGCCATTGGTGTATCTGGATAATGCGGCAACCACGCAGAAGCCATTGTGCGTGCTCGATGCCATGCGCGACGAGTATCTCAATGTAAATGCCAATGTGCATCGTGGTGTTCACTATCTCTCTCAGCAGGCTACCGACCTTCATGAGGCAGCCCGCGAAACCGTGCGCAAGTTTATCAATGCGCCTAAGGTTGAGGAAGTCATCTTTACCCGTGGTACTACAGAGAGTCTGAATCTCGTGGTTTCATCGTTCTGCGATGCCTTTATGAGCGAGGGCGATGAGGTGATTATCTCTACCATGGAGCATCACTCCAATATCGTGCCTTGGCAGTTGCAGGCTGCCAAGAAGGGAATCGCTATCCGTGTAATCCCTATCAACGATAAAGGTGAGATTAACCTCGATGAATTCGCCAATTTATTTACCGAACGCACCAAAATCGTGAGCATTGCCCAGGTAAGCAACGTGTTGGGTACGGTGAATCCGGTAAAAGAGATGATAAAGATTGCTCATGAGCACGATGTGCCTGTCATGGTGGATGGCGCTCAGAGTACTCCACATTTTGCTGTGGATGTACAGGATATGGATTGCGATTTCTTCGCTTTCAGCGGACATAAGATTTATGGGCCTACCGGTATCGGTGTGCTTTACGGCAAGGAAGAATGGCTCGACAAGTTGCCTCCTTATCAGGGCGGTGGCGAAATGATTGAGAGCGTAAGTTTCGAGAAGACTACTTTCGAGAAGTTACCTTTCAAGTTCGAGGCTGGTACTCCTGATTATGTAGCTACCCACGGTCTGGCAAAGGCCATCGATTATGTCTCTGCTCTCGGTATGGATAACATTGCCAAGCACGAGCAGGAATTGACCCGTTACTGTATGGAGCAGATGCGAACCATCGATGGAATCAGACTTTTTGGTGAGCAGGAGGGCAAAGATGCCGTTGTCAGCTTCTTGGTTGGTGATATTCATCACATGGATATGGGCACCTTGCTCGACCGTCTGGGCATCGCTGTACGTACCGGTCATCATTGCGCTCAGCCTTTGATGGACCGCTACGGCATTCTCGGCACCGTTCGTGCCAGCTTTGCCCTATATAATACAAAGGAAGAAATAGATGCGCTTGTAGCGGGCGTAAAACGCGTGGCTATGATGTTCTAAAGATAAAGACTTTTTAGCCGCATACTGCGCACGTAAAAGCCTTATTTAGCCAACTGGCGAGCGAAAGACAACCTACTGGCAAGCAAAGAACAGCCAACTGGCGCTACTGCGGACAGTTGGCTGTTTGCGTTTGGCAGTTATCAGAAAGTTGAGGTTGGAATGCCCAAATACTCTTCACTCTTCACCCATTTGTCGTAACGTATTGTTATACTGATACTTACGCGCTGAAGAGGCGCTCTGACTCTTCACCCTCTCTTCACCCTCTCTTCACCGCCTGGTGCTATGAGGGTGAAGAGTAGGTGAAGAGTGGGTGAAGAGTAGGTGAAGAGTTGAAATGCTCTTGTCTTTGTAACTGCCCTATAATTAGGCGGTTACAAAATAGAGGTGAAGAGTGAAGAGATAAACGTAAAATTCATCATAATTATGTTAGAAAGTCATTATTATAAGGATATGGTAGAGGCTGGCTGCGATGAGGCTGGCAGAGGATGTCTGGCAGGCAGCGTATATGCAGCAGCCGTTATCCTTCCGCCCGGTTATCAGAATGCCGAATTGAACGACAGTAAGAAGCTCACAGATAAGAAGCGCAAGGCGCTCCGCGTGCAGATAGAGCGTGATGCTGTAGCTTGGGCTGTGGGCATTGTTACTCCCGAAGAAATCGATAAAATCAATATCCTCAACGCCAGTTTTCTGGCCATGCACCGTGCCTTGGACCAGCTCAAGGTTCGTCCGGAGGCAGTTATCGTGGATGGTAACCGCTTCAAACCCTACAAGGATTTGCCTTATACAACCATCGTAAAGGGTGACGGCAAGTATCTGTCTATTGCAGCAGCCAGCATCCTTGCCAAGACCTATCGTGATGATTACATGGATGCGCTGGCAGAAGAATATCCGCAGTACGACTGGAAAGGCAACAAGGGTTATCCTACCAAGAAGCATCGTGCTGCCATCAGGGAATTTGGAGTCACTCCATATCATCGTATGAGTTACAATCTTTTAGGAACTGGCGAATTGAGTATAGATTTCAAGGATTAGAGGCTACAGATTTGGGCCTTTAATTTAAAACGAAGTCTGTTTTTTCTGTTGATTATTATAAACGAAAAGGAGGTAAATGCCATTGATAGGTATTTACCTCCTTTTCGTTTTTTCAGACAGATACGGAGAATGTCTAATCTGTCTTTTATCATCAAGGCGATATTAGAAATCGAGGGTGATACCCTTTTCGTCAATCTTCTTGTATGTCTTGTCGTTGACAGTCACATTCTTCGAGTTCTTTGCATCGAAGGTGTGATTCTTTGCACTAACCTTGATGTTTTCGAGCTTCACGCCGTCAGTACGGTTGATGACGATACCATACTCAGCATTGTTTACCTCCATATCCTTGATGTGGATGTTGCTTACCGGCATCTCTGGGAGACCGTTGAAGTAAGCTGCACGACGGGCTGTGCGGCAGATGACATGATTGATGTCGATATTGCGGAAGCAAGGTGTTGTCTCGTCTACCTTGAACTTCTGTACCTTCTGGCTCTTAGCCTCATCGCCATCGTTGAGAACCTCAACGGCAGACTTGCCACCGTAGTAAAGGTCGAAGGTGATGACATCTGTCTGAATATCAAACATTGACATGTTGTCGATGTAGATATTCTCTACTACACCACCACGACCGCGGGTACTCTTGAAACGGAGACCTACATCGGTGCCGAGGAACTGGCAGTCGCTCACCTTGATATTCTTTACGCCACCACTCATCTCGCTGCCAACAACGAAACCGCCATGCCCCTTGAATACGGTACAGCCGTTTACGATGACATTCTCGCAAGGAATGCCGCGCTTTCTTCCGTCAGCATCCTTACCGCTCTTGATACAGATACCATCATCGCCTACATCGAAAGTAGAGTTGACGATGAGTGCATTCTTGCAGCTCTCCAGGTCAAGACCATCACCATTCTGGGCGTAAGAAGGGTTGCGGACCAATACATCTTCTATAAGAACGTTCTCGCACATCAGCGGATGGATGTTCCATGCAGGTGAATTCTGGAAGATAACACCATTGAGCCAAACGTTCTTGCAGCTTACGAGACTGATCATTACAGGGCGGAGGAAACGCTTGATCTCATTCCATTCTTCTTCTGAAGCTGGAGTTTTAGGCACATTCATGTTGGCACTGTTGTCTGCCTTCAATGCACCTTCTGATGGGAACCAGTAGTCAGCTCTCTTGAATGCACCGCCACGTGAAGTAATCTGCTTCCACTGTGCAGCGGTAACCTTCTGCTTCTTCAATGGGCGCCAGTATTCTCCGTTTCCGTCAATGCAACCCTGACCGGTAATTGCCACGTTGGTAAGATGATGACCAGAGATAGGCGACTGGCAGCGACGTGTATCCAAACCCTCAAACGATGTTTCTATAAAAGGGTAGAGGGCATCATCTGGTGAGAAAAGGATGACTGCACCTTTTTCGAGATGCAGGTTGATATTGCTCTTCAATACGATAGAACCTGTGAACCATACGCCCTGTGGAACGATGAGTTTGCCGCCGCCTTTCTGAGTCAGCGCATCGATAGCCTTGGCAAAGGCTGTGGTACAGAGAGAAGAGCCATCTCCAATAGCGCCAAAGTCCTTGAGGTTTACCTCATTGGCTGGGAATTGCGGACGGGTCACCTTCTCCATCTGGAATGGTAGATTCTCGTAAAGAGCATCATACTTCTTGATGTCGGTTGCCTGGGCACTTAGCGCCAACAAGCAAGCACATACCATACTAAAAAATTTCTTCATCTATTTTTTTCGGTTTGTTGGGTTATTATATATAAGCTATTTCTTCTGCAAAGATAAGTATTATCTTTTGAAGAGCCAAAAATAGAAAGGCTTATTCTAAATAAATCGTTGTAAACGTTTTCGTGGAATGGGGGATATGATAGGATGTAAGTGGGTAGATATGCAGGGATAAATGTGTATATATAATAAGGTATATAAACGAAAAAAGGAGAGAAGTAAAACTTCTCTCCATCTTGGTACCCAGACCCGGGATCGAACCGGGATGGATTGCTCCACTGGTGTTTGAGACCAGCGCGTCTACCGATTCCGCCATCTGGGCAAATACCACCTTGCTTATTTGCGGTTGCAAAGGTACTAATAATTTTTGAACTGACAAACTTTTTGGTGACTTTTTTTTCTAAAAATGCATTTTTAATGCAGAAACATTAAATTTTTGTTGTTTTTATAGTCCACTTTATTAAATTTCAAGAAAATCTTTGGCACTTTCACGGATAATCACTAACTTTACAGATGAATTTTGAAAACCAACAAAATATTAGACTCAAGATATGAAGAGTAACGGAAATAATTATTGTGTGATATTGGCAGGAGGTAAGGGCCGCAGACTCTGGCCTTGCAGCCGCAGCAACTATCCGAAGCAGTTTGTCGACTTCTTTGGAGTAGGGCGCACCCAGCTTCAGCAAACCTTTGACCGTATGGCAAAGATCGTGCCTGCCGACCATATATTTATCAACACAAATGAAGAATATGTTCAACTGGTAAAGGAACAGTTGCCTGAGGTTCCTGCAGAACGGATATTGGCGGAACCTATTCATCGCAATACGGCACCTAGCATGGCATGGGCCAATCATCGCATCTCGATGCTCAATCCTGATGCCTGCATCATCGCCACTCCTTCGGATCAGGCTATCTTCAATGAAGATGCTTTCCGGGAAAACGTATTGGAAGGTCTGGCTTTTGTGGCAGAACATGACCGTTTCCTGACGATGGGTGTGAAGCCAACCCGTCCTGAACCTGGATATGGATATATTCAGATGGGCGAAGCTATCGGCAACGGATTGTACAAGGTACAGTCGTTTACAGAAAAGCCGGAAAGAGAGTTTGCCAAGATTTTTGTAGAGAGTGGAGAATTCTATTGGAATACGGGTTTATTCCTTTCTAATGTGAAGTATCTGCGTGAGTGCTTCACCAAGATTCTGCCCCCTGTACTCCGTGATTACGATAAACAGTATCCCGAATTCAGTGTAGAGACTGAGAATGCATACATGAAAGAGAGCTTCTCTTCTTATCCTAATATATCAGTAGATTTCGGAGTGCTTGACAAACCTAGCAATGTCTATATGATGAAGTGTGACTTCGGCTGGGCTGATCTGGGTACCTGGCACAGTATCTACGAGGCGATGCAGAAGAGCAGCGATGACAACGTGGTTGTTGACAGCGATGTGATGATGGAGAATTGTCACAATAATGTAATCAAGTTGCCTAAAGGAAAGCTGGCTGTATTGAACGGACTGGATGGTTTCATAGTAGCCGAGAATGACAATGTATTGTTGATATGCAAGAAAGAAGATTCTTCTGCCCTGGTGCGTAAATATGTAAACGAGGTGCAGATGAAGAAAGGCGATGAGTTCGTCTAAGCAAGAGCTTATGAAATAAAGATATAAAAAGAGCTGCGAAGCATATTCGCAGCTCTTTTTCTGTTTGAAACTTCTTGCATTTAAAGTTTCTTGAATTCTGTATAAATTTTATCAGCAATTTCCTTGAACTCTTCCTCTGTGAGTTTGAGATGCTCCTTGCGGAAGTTTACATCAGCTTCGCTGTTCATTGGGATGAGGTGGATATGGGCATGAGGAACCTCCAGACCCAAAACAACCTGCGCCACTTTCTTGCATGGGAAGGCTGCCTTGATAGCCTTGGCTACCTTCTTGGCGAAAACCTCAAACTCAGCCAGGTCTTTGTCTTCCATATCGAAGATGTAATCAACCTCCTTGCGGGGAATTACCAGAGTATGACCTTTGCCGATAGGGCTAATGTCGAGGAAAGCATAGAACTTGTCGCTTTCTGCACACTTGTAGCTAGGAATCTCTCCTGCTGCAATCTTTGAAAAAATGCTTGCCATAATCGCTAATCAATTTATAATTAATAATTTATAATTTACAATTCATATTTTCTTATTCTCTTTTTGGTGTCGTTGCATCGGCTACTTTCATTTTCTGTAGAATATATCGGGTAGGCTTACATATAACATAAAAGGAACCGTCATACGGGCATCGCTGCCGATATGATAGTTCCTTTTATTCCGTTTTATTCAAATGAAATCTTGTCGATGCGAAGGTTGATGGTGCCGCGAGGAATCTTGATTTCTGCAATCTCACCTACCTTCTTGTTGAGCAATCCCTGTGCGATAGGAGTCTTGATGGAAATCTTGCCTTCCTTCAAGTTTGCCTCGCTCTCGCTCACGATGGTATAAGTCATCTTTGCCTTGTTAGCCATGTTGGTCATCTCTACCTTCGACATAATCTGCACGCTGTCGGTGCTGAGCTGCTTGGTATCGATAATCTTAGCCTCGGCAATGGTGAGCTTCAGACGATTGATCTTATCTTCTAGATGAGCCTGAGCCTCTTTAGCGGCATCATACTCAGAATTCTCACTTAAATCACCCTTGTCGCGGGCTTCAGCAATTGCGGCTGATGCCTTAGGGCGCTCTACAGATACGAGCTGTTTCAGCTCAGCTACGAGTTTGTCGTAGCCTTCTTGTGACATGTAAGCCATAATTTTCTTGTTGTTTTAATGTTATTAATAATCGGTTGGCAAGTAGCATAAAAAATAAAGAATTCCAGTGCCAGTGAAGCACCGGAATCCTATATCTGTATTTATGTCTCTTGTTTATCCTTTTGTGTATAATTCGAATGCAAAGATAGGACTTTATTTCCGTATCACCAAATTTTTTGGGGGAAAATTTAAAAATATCCTCCTTTTTCCTTCACATAGTTCATTAATTCGCTAAAAATCTGATTATTGCGCAATATCTCCGGGTTGCCTGTCATAATCATCTGCTTTCGGGCACGGGTGATGGCTACGTTCAGCTTGCGGTCGATTATGGCGCCGTCTTCTACGAAGCTGTTGCCGGCAAGGAAGTCGAGCTGCCAGATGTTCTGGATGGTGAAACTGTAGATGATGACATCTCGCTGGCTGCCCTGGTACCGCTCTACGGTATCGATACTGATTTTCTCCAGTTCCGGAATACCGAGCTTTTCGATGCCTTTGCGCACCATGGCTATCTGGTTGCGGTAAGGAACGATGACGCCTACCGTCTTCTTGGCATCGAAACGCTCTCCATAGAAGCGGTGGATGCGGCGAAGCAGGTCTACCACGATTGCTGCCTCGTTGGCATTGATCTTATCGGATACATTCGGTTCCTTGCAGAATTTGGATGGGAGGAATATCATGCGGTGCTCCTTCAGCAGGTCGTCGAGCGCATCTTCTGACGGGAGAGTATATGCCAGCTCCGTCTCCAACTGGTGTGGACATGGCACGGGTTCCAGTTTCTCCCGACGGTAGAACATCCGGTTAGGAAACTCTGCAATCTCGGGATGCATTCTGCCTTGGCGGCGCAGAATGCCGATGAATTCGCTGCGCTCTTCGTGATCTTCCCAATGAATCAGACGTTCGAAGAGGGAGTTGCGGCAGTTGGTAAGACAGATGTCCTGCAGGATGCTCATGTCGATGACGCCACCTTTCTGACTGTCGTTGATGGTAGGAATGCCTGAATCCTGCTCGCTCTGCTGCACCACGGCTGGCAACTGCTTGTAGTCGCCGATGAGGATGAACTTATCTACTGCTGATAAGAGACCGATGAGATTAGGCTCCAGTATCTGGCTCGACTCGTCGATGATGGCAAGCTTGAAGTGCTTCAGCGAGAAGATGAACGGCTTGGAGGTCATCATCGAAGTGGTGCCCACGATTACACGCGTTCCTATTATATATTGTTTGATGGCTTCGAGCTTCGGACAGTCGCTGATGGCTTTCTCTATCAGATAAGGGCGGAACCGCTCATCGCAGGAGTACTCGCTGCCGAGGCGAAGGAATGGGATGCCGGAATCTACCAGCATCTCGCAGATTTCATCCACGGCACGGTTGGTATAGCTCATCAGGAGGATGGATGAGGCTGGCTGCTGATAGCCGCCTCTTGCCGAGGCGATGCTTTCTGCTGTCGGCATTCCCGTTCCATCGTTCAATGCTTCTTCTACCATAAACTTCAGGGCACGACTGGTCTTTCCAGTTCCCGGAGGTCCCACGAGCAGGAAGTAATCCTGTGCTTGCTTGGCACGGAGAATGATGTCGCCCAGTACATCATCGTAATGTCTGGTCAATGACAGCGAGGCGTCTCTTTGCGGGGCACGCTGCCCTAACAGCAGGTCGCGTTTCTCCTTGGGTGCACAGATAAACTGGTGCAGGTTACGTATGCTTCCGCCTGTTGATGCATCGCTCGTTCCATGTTCTATGGCGTAAGGCAGATTCATCTCGAAGATATCGGCATTCTGCTGTCCGTCGGTGAGATGCACCACAATCTCATCGCTGTGAATCTCCTGCAGTACACCTTTATATAATATAGCCTTTCTTACATCGGGTTCTTCCTTCAGCTTGTAGGTATAGAGATACACCATGTCGCCGATACGGAAGTTGGGCAGGAAGTCCTTTCCCTGGTCGGGCACGCTCAGGGTGATGGTATCATATCCGCTTCCTGCGCTGCTCTGTTCCTTCCGGATGATATGCAGGTCGGTATAGATGTTGCCCGCATCTTTCTTTTCGGCGAGTGGCATGGTCCAGAGGTCGGAACTGGATGTGTTGGTACCTTCCTGTGCGCCCACCTTGCTGATCATCTGTTCCCGCAACACGAAGGTCATCATGCGGCAGAAGTAAGCCTCCTCTAATGGGGTGAGGTTGTGGAGCGGACAGGTGATGGCTTCTATCTGCGGCTTCAGATACTTGTTGTAGAAGAAATCCTGCGTGCCTGCTACATTGAGTACATCGGGTGTAAACTCGTTGAGTGCATGTTCAAAACCTTCCTTGGCTATTTCGAAAGAAGCGGCTACCAGCTGGTTGCGGTATTCGATGGCTTCCTTGAAGAGCTTTTGGTAGTAAGCTACCACCATCAGTCCGTCTTGCGGCTGATACTTGGAGTAGAGCAGACGGATATTCACGCGGTCGTTGCTCAGCTTGAAGTTGTGCTGCAATACGCCATAGTAGAGCAGCAGCTGTACATAGTGGGGCTCCAGCTGATAACTGTGATACCCCGGATCTACCTGATGGGTTTCGATATTCATGTTGCGTCCCGATTTCTGCTCCACCAGCAGTTTGCTGTCGGTGGTCATCAGGTCCACACGTCCCTGTATGCCGAGTGCTTCGCAGACGAACGAAGGTTCGAGGATGGCTTTCTTCCTGTCGTAAAGACTTTCGCCACGGAAGGCTGACATCTGTGCCTGCGATGCGGTGCGGGGAAAGAGAATATCCACCACCTGCTGCAGATTGAATGCCTGCTGGTTGGCATCGGTATAGAATTTCTTGGCATCAAACCAGGGACAGGTGCAGAACTCCAGTGCTTTCTCCCTGAAATTCGTCTTTATGGTTTCGATCATCTGGTATTTGCCGTTTGTATTGATGATGTCATCCAGCGCCGCACCGGCAAAGTTACCGAGCAGGGTAGCCTGGGTGTTGGCTCTAGGCTTCATCAGGTTGAGAAGATAGAGCAAGGGATGGTGCCCGAAAGCCGTGAAGCAGGTGGCGATGCTACTGATATCTACCAGATAGTCGGGTTCCACCACGATGAGTCGGGGGGTGATGACGGGCTGCTTTACCTGACAGTCGAGCAGGTTGAGCTGCATACCTTCCTTCAGGATATCCCAGAGGTAGGTATGGTCGATATGGTTCTCTTCATCTTTCAGTTGAACGAGATATTCCTCTTCGTCAGCATCCTGGTCAATATCCACGCGGATGAAATCGCTGTCCCAGTTCTTCACGATGCAGCGGATGCGGCGGTTGTTGATTTCCAGTCCTTTCTGATAAGGGCGGTTGGTATGGGGAATGAGCACGTTCAGCTCGTGGGGAACATCCACTCCGAATACGGCAGAGATGAAGATGGCTAGGGCACGTGCATCATATTTCAAATCTTCGCTTGAGAGCGGTTCCTGTGAATTGCTGTGCCGGCGCATGGCCTGGATGGCAATCTTGTCTGCCACCTTGATGCCGTGAGCCTTACAGAGATAATCCACCTGGGAGAAAAGGTTACCGAAAGCCTGTTTCGTTTCCTTCACTCCTTCGTGGCAGCAGAGGATGAGCGTATCGTGCATCATCTTGTTGCGTGTCTTCGGCTCCAGTTCGGGGAGTATCAAAAGTTCTCTTACCCTAAGGAAGAGTTCTGCGGCGCTGATATTGTTTTGATTCATAGGCTACAAAGTTACGAAAATTATAACTACTCTTATAATAAAGGTATTTATAATTATTGATAATTAACTGTTGAACAGGAATGCGTATTTAAGGAAATTTAGGGCGTTCGTGCCAAAAAGTGTATCTTTGCAGCAAAAGTACTAAAAAATAACGCAAGAAATGCTTACCGTATCATTTCTTTTTTGTATATTTGTAGCCCCCAATTGAAAAGAAGGGGTATTATTAATCTAAAAATATTAAACAATGACAAAGGAAGAATTGATGCATAGAGCTATTGAGCTCTCAAAGAATAGCGTGAAGACGGGGGGCGGACCTTTTGGTGCTGTGATTGCCAAGGACGGTATCATCATCGCTGAGGCTTCCAACAGTGTAACCATCGACCTCGACCCTACGGCTCATGCCGAAGTGAACTGTATCCGACAGGCTACCCGCAAGTTGAAGACCTTCAATCTGGAGGGTTGCGAGATCTATACCTCCTGCGAGCCTTGTCCGATGTGCCTGGGTGCCATCTATTGGGCACATCTCGACCGTATCTATTATGCCAACGACCGGAAGGATGCGGCAAAGATAGGTTTCGATGATGAGTTTATCTACGAGGAGATAGACCGCAAGATAGAAGACCGCCACAAGCCGATGATTGCCCTGATGAGAGATGAGGCGCTCGGTGCCTTCCGCATGTGGGAGGAAAATGCGGAAAAGACGGAGTATTAATGAGATAAGATAAAAAGGGAAGGTTGCACGGAATATGAACTGCAGCCTTCCTTTTTTCGTAGATTCTTCTTGTATTCTATCATGCGGGATAGAGAAAAATGGAGAAAAGGAACGATTTCTCAGATTTTCTTTGTAATTTTGTCGCCAAATTCAGAAAAGACACTGAATTGATGGACAATGGAAATTCTCTAATTATTATAACGACAATGGAACAGTCAATAGAAAATCTCTACAAATTAGACGGCAGAGTGCCCGTTGGTAAAGCACTCCCATTTGGCCTTCAGCATGTGCTGGCGATGTTCGTCAGCAATATTGCGCCAATCATGATTCTCGCTGGTGCGATAGGTCTGGACAGTTCGGTGAGCGCCGTGCTTATTCAGAACTGTATGGTCATCGCCGGTATCGGTACCTTGGTGCAGCTTTATCCGGTATGGCGTATCGGTTCTCGCCTTCCTATCGTGATGGGTATCTCCTTCACCTTCCTTTCGCTCGCCATCGCCATTGCCGGTGCTCATGGTATGGGTACTTTGATAGGCGCTGTCATCATTGGTGGTCTGGTAGAAGGAACACTCGGACTTTTCGCCAAGTATTGGATCAAGCTCATTCCGCCTGTAGTAGCCGCTACCGTGGTAACAGCCATCGGTTTCTCGCTCCTTCCTGTTGGTGCCAACTCTTTTGCGGGTGGTCAGGGTGCTGCTGATTTCGGTAGCATGAACAACTGGGTTGTGGGTTCTGTCACTTTGCTGGCTTGTCTGCTTTGTCAGATTTTCGCCAAGGGTTTCTTGCGTTCTCTCTCTGTATTGGTAGGACTGCTGGTAGGTTACATCCTGGCTCTGTTTATGGGAATGATAGATTTCAGTGGACTTTCTGGTCTCTCTATCGTAGCTTTGCCAAAGATTTTGCCATTCGCTCCTGAGTTTAATATCGGTGCTATTCTCTCGGTGGTAGCAGTATATCTGGTTTCTGCCACAGAGACGATTGGTGATACTTCTGCGCTCTGCAACAGTGCGTTGAAGCGTGATCCTAAGACTAAGGAGATGGGTGCGGCAGTCTGCTGCGATGGTTTCGTCAGTTCGGTTTCCGGTCTTTTCGGTTGTACTCCTATCACTTCTTTCAGCCAGAATGTGGGTTTGGCAGCGATGTCGGGAGTAGTGAACCGCTTTACTATTGCCATGGGTGCCATCATCATGATTATCGGTGGTATCTTCCCAGCTATCGGTTATGTATTGACTACGATTCCTCAGGCTGTATTGGGCGGCTGTACCATCATGATGTTCGGTAGCATCCTCTTTGCCGGTTTCGGCATGATGGCGCGTACCGGCTTCTCTCAGCGCAACATGGTCATCGTGAGTCTTTCGCTCAGCGTAGGTCTCGGATTCACATCTGCAACAGGTATGTTCAATATCTTCCCAGAGATTGTGCGCACCGTTTTTGCCGATAACTGTGTGGCAGTAGTCTTCCTGCTCGCCGTTATCCTGAACCTCGTGTTGCCGAAGAATCTGGATAAGGCATAATAAGTGAAGATATTTATATATAAAAAGGTGCAACTCACAAGTAAGAAAGTGAGTTGCACCTTTTTTGCTATAAACTGTTAACTATAAACTATTAACTAAATCACTGTCCTCCCAGTCTTTCGAAGAAGGTGATGATTTCTTCGAAGGTCTTGAATTCATCGCTACCGTATTCTATCGTCGTACCCATGAAACCATCGCATGGGCGAGGATCGATGAAGTAATCGCCGTAGAGCAGGTTCTTCTGGTTGCAGAAGATGATGTGGTTGTAGGCTGGGGTAGAGAGATATTCCTCCACCCAGGTCTGTACCTTCGCCATGTATTCATGGTCGTTGGTTGGCGCTGGGGCTACGATATATACGTTGTAATGCTCTATCAGCATCTCGTAAGCCTTGTGCATCGAACTGGTTGCCTTCATGTAACTGTCGTGCAGGGCATCGAAGTCGATGTATACGATAGGGCGCTCCTTGCCGTTCTGCTTGTCGTCAATCCAGCGGATTACCGGACAGAGATAGTGGAATGCTACCTTGTCGATAAGTCGGTGCTCGCCGTGGAATGGGATGGCGAGCGGATAGTGCTCATGGAAGAGGTCGAAGGTATGGACCAGCGGATCAGCATCGCCGAAGAGACCGTAAACACGTTGCTGCTCCTCGGGAGTAATGTCCTGGAAGCAACGCTCGGTAAAGTCACGGTATTCTTTGATGAGGCCTTTGTTAACCATCAGTTCGTTCACTCCGTCCTTTCTCGGGTTCTGGAATTCCTGCTTGCCGGTCATGCTGCTCATTGTATCGCCCATCTCGAAGGCAGGGTTTACGAGGATGCGGTCGAATCCTTTCAGCAGTTCGGTATACATGCCTCCCATCGAGGTACCGATGATGAGGTCAGGCTTCTCAGTCTCCGCCATCTTCTGCAGCATCTCTATGCCCTCTTCCGGATGTACCGGGATGTCTTCAGCCACGAGGGTGGCATTCGGCATCAGTTCCTGCAACATCTTTACGGTGCCGCTCTGTGCAGAAGAGAGGAAACCGTGCACATACATGATTTTCTTGCCCGCCATGAGGTCGGGGAATTGTTTGATATATGGATTCATATTCTTATAGTTTAATGTACTGCTATTTCCTTAAGCGATTTGTACTAAGTTTGTGGTGCAAAGATACTAAAATTATAAATACGCATATAATAAAGGTATTTATAATTATTGATAATTAACCATTGGAGGTCATAAAAAAAAGAGAACCACCCATCGCTGGCAGTCCTCTTTCATTATTCTTCTATTTTATCGTTGAAATAATTGCTCAAGAGTTATCAGGTGATTGATGATACTTGCATGCATATTGGAACTAAGTCCCATTGTTGTCACCAAAACAGTTTGTATTGAGCGGGTCTTGTTATGCATCTTGCTATTTGCGAAAGCGTCTATCTTGTGACGTATATTCTCCTCGACATCTTGTGTGATAGTAAAATTACCTGTTGAAAATTTCATTTCGCAGAGATAATCTGTTTGAGTACTTTTACTCTCCATGACTAAATCTATTTGAGCACCTTTTCCGTCTTCAGCTTTCCCACACCAACTGTAGTTCCTTTCAACCGAATGGATACGTAGAGTGTCTTGTATGTTTTGCAGATGCTCTATGCTCAAAAGTTCAAACGTATCTCCAGCCCATGTATAGAATGTGGCTGTCCCATGGATAGCGTTCCATCCTCCTTGTTTGACTTGTTTGCCATGAACAAATCTCAGATAGAATAGAGAAAAGAAATCTTTTAGCTGATATACAGTTTCGACTCTTTCCTTTCCATAGCGGGGATACTCTCTCGTAATTCCTGATTCTCTAAGGTTGTCAAGTAGCTTTGTCAGGGTACCCCCAGTTTTGATACCTGTAGCCTTGGAAAGCTCTGATTGTGTCATTCCATAGAACTTACTGCCAATAGCTTTAACGATGTCGACGTATTTTTCTTTGCTGGAATAAAGTCCTGTATAAACATCTTTGAATTCCTGATGAATTAATTCGTCTGCAAAGAATATGCTGTCTATGTTGTCTGTCATTGTTCTGTCGTTGCGGAGCTTATCCAGATAATAGGGGATTCCACCTATAGCCATATAACTCACGCACATTTCATAGCGTGAGAGATGAAAAGCATTTTTCTTGTAGTACTTTTCGCATTCTGCTAGAGTGAAAGGGAATAGTTTGATGGTTTCCGTGAGTCTTCCATGCAGACCTCCATAGTCATGTATCACATTATCAAGCATCCAACTTGTAGCCGATCCACAGACAATGAGTATAATATTTCGTTCACTGTCTGCCCATGAATTCCAAAAATATCCCAGTTCTGCTATCATTTCTGATGATTGCGGTCCTGCAAGCCATGGAAGTTCATCGATAAAGATGATTTTCCTTCTGTTTCTTTTTCCTTCCAGAACTTTTCTCAAAAGTAAAAATGCCTCTCTCCAACAAGTGGGTTTCGACTCCTTTGTCGATAATCCTGCAATCACTAGCGAATCATAGAAATGCGCAAGTTGAAGTTGACGGTAAGACTCATAGTCCTTGTCTCCGTCTTTAATATAAGTACCTACTGCTTTGAAGAGAATCTTCTTTCCAAAGCATTCGCTTACGAGATAAGATTTGCCTACTCTTCGACGGCCATAAATGGCTACAAGTTCAGATTTCTTTGACTTGTATATTCTATCGAGTATATTTATCTCTTTATTTCTTCCTATGATATTTGCGTAACTCATTGTAAGATAGTTTTATAATGTTGGTTGCAAAGATACGTTTTTTTTAGGATAACACCAAGAAAACTACTTAGAAAATCAGCGAAAACGATTGAATTTTCTTGCTTTTCGCTGATTTTCTAGAAAAGAATAACACTTTTCTTATAGGTTTTGCTTTTCTCGGCGAGGGTGGCATCGTCATAATAGATGAAACCTTGCAACCAGTAGGTATAAGTGTCCATGTTTTATGCGCTCATGGCGAGAGGAGAGTTTTCGTTGACCGTGACTCCTTGCTCTTGCACGATGATTTCTGCTGCAAAATTACGCTAAATTGCAGACAAAACAAAATTATTGGGCGATAAACTTCCTTGTTTGCGAAAAAAGTAGTAATTTTGCACCCAATAACCATATTAAAGTTCAAGTCATAATGGATTTACTGAAAGAAAGAATTATGCAGGAGGGCAGATGCTTTCCTGGTGGAATCTTAAAAGTAGACAGCTTTGTAAACCATCAGATGGACCCTATTCTGATGATGGACTTAGCTAAGGAATTCGTGCGCCTTTTCAAGGACATCAAGTACAACAAGATTGTTACTATCGAGGCTTCGGGCATAGCGCCTGCCATCATGGTAGGTTATCTGACCAATCTTCCTGTTGTGTTCGTCAAGAAAAAGCAGCCTAAGACTATGGAGGGTATGATTACCTCTGTGGTTCACTCTTTTACAAAGGACCGCGATTATACGGTTTGTGTGAGCAACAGTTATCTTACTCCTGAGGACCATGTTATCTTTATCGATGACTTCCTTGCCAATGGTAATGCGTCTAAGGGCGTGATGGACCTTTGCGAGAAGGCTGGTGCCAAAATTGAGGCGATGGGTTTCATCATCGAGAAGGCTTTCCAGCATGGTGGTGACTTCCTGCGCAAGGAGGGAATCCGTTATGAGGCGCTCGCTACCGTAGAGAGCCTGGATGATTGCAAGATTGTCTTGAAGTAAAACATCTTATTATATATAGTAAAAGCCGCCTGTAATAGGGCGGCTTTTTTATTTGATAATGTCTGCGGCATAGATGCCCATGGCCTTATAACCGGTAGGGTTAGGGTGGAGCCAATCGTTGCTGGCATATTCCCGCTTCATCCTTCTGTCATCATTCGGGTCTTGAAGCAGCTTGGCGAAGTCTAAAATGCCATCTGCGTTCTTTGCCTGACTTCGAATCCAGTCGTTTACATAGAGTCGGGCTGCTTCGTGGAAGTGGCTGTAGTAGCCGGCACCCTTGAAAGGCGTGATGGTGCCCAGGTAAACTTTCATCTTCCGGGCCTTCGCCTTCCTCATCATTTCCTGTATGCTCTCTATAATCTGGCGGGCTACCGTTTCGCTGTTGCCGCTCTTGGCAGCACCTATGTCGTTGATGCCTTCAAAGATAATTACCTTCTTTACGCCGCTCTGCATCAGAATATCTCGGTCGAAGCGTTCCTTGGCGAGTGCCCCGAAACCGCCCGGCACGGTTACGCGGTTGTTGCCGATGCCCAGGTTCAGTACACCCTGGTTGGTTATCTTATGTTTCAGCTGCAGCATCTCCGACATTACATCGGGCCACCGGTTCTGGGCATTATCCGTAGAACATTTGCCGTCGGTGATGGAGTTGCCCATGATGGCGATGGCACTCATGTTGTTGCTCATCGTATACACATCGATGCCGCTGATGTTGTACCAGTGGTTCTCGCGGAAAGCCTTTTCGAAGTTGGAGTGGGCATTGGTTACTCCCTTCATGATATAAGAGGTGGTACGTGAGCCCATGTGGACGGTAGGCACATCGGGAGCCGAGGTGTAGTTGATGGTGATGGCTACGCGCTCCAGGTTCTTGAGATTGAACTTCAGCGCATCGCTCACTATCTGTCTGCCGGCAGGGATAGTAGCCTTGTAGCTGTTGCCGAACTTGAAGTATTGGGCCGATTTGGCATCAATCTTGAAGGAGTCTTTGGCGTGGGCGATATAGATGGAGCGTATCACTACGGGTTGCATCGAGTAGATATTGCTCAGTTTCAGTCTTATCACGTCGCCTCCCACGCTTACCTTTACTATCTGGCGAACCGAACGGTTTGTCATGTTGTTATTATAGGGCATAAACGCTTTCACCACAGTCTGCGGTGCCGTAGCCCAAGTTCCAATCCATGTTTGTGCCGCCATCTGTAGTGTGTATGTGCAGATGAAGCATAGTATCATTATAAATCTTTTCACCTTGTTGTATTTTAAAAGTATATATTTGTATGTTGATGAGGTGTTGTCACTAGGCTCGACAGCTCTGCTGACTGCAGTCGGCAGAGCTGCTGACTAGGCTCAGCAGAGCTGCCGAGCCTAGTGGAAATCATCAAGAAGCAGTCTGCTTGAACCTCAGATACAGTCTCTCTGAACCTCAGATACCGACTACTTGAACCTCCTAATCTATATCTTTGCCCCAGCGCAGTCGTATCCTTGCGCCAGATGAGGCGTCTCGTTACGCTTATTCAGCCGCATTATTATGCTTGATAATAAATAGCATCTTCTGCATTTGACGGTTTGTATATGCCAGCATCTGCGAATAGTCCTTCAAAGCATAAATCTTCGTCTAATTCAGGCCAATGGATACCATATCTGCTCAATACGAAAGCCTTACGCTGGGCAGGTGTGGCGTTAGCAAGACGGCTCCAACGGCTGAAAGGATAGTTAGCCTTCCAGCCATTTTGGGTTTCTGCCCAAATATGGGCATCGTCAACCCAAACGCGATTTACTCTATATTGCTCCATAATATCTTATTTTTGATTAAAATACTCTTTCCATCTATCTATAATGACCGCCTCATTCTCAGAAATAATAGATTCTATCAAAGCAATATCATGTTTTTTGAATCCATGATTATAAATCTGGGTCAGAGGGGATACACCTTATTATATTATAGTTCTTTTATTTCATTTTCAGTCAAACCGATAATTGAAGATATCTGCTCTATGCTCAACCCATTCTTCTAATGGTGATTTAGCCACCTTGTTGAATTCGCGCAGCTAGTGCGCACACCTTTTTAGTATAATAAATCTAAAAATTTTTGGTTAGAACTCTACTTTCACATATCTTTGCACTTAAAAAAAGTGGCACATGTGCCATAAATTTTAAGTAGAGGCATCTATTCGAGCAGTCCTTAGGAAGCAAGTAAGCACAGGGAGGGCAGGTTTGTTACCTGCCCAATAGCATCCCCCGCCCTAATTAAAAAGGCGAGTGCCGCTTTACTGATTTGTCGCAGCCGTGAAAACCTACAACAAGATTAGAACGTCTAGAATATAGAGATTCTTCCATTATCTATTATCTTAAATGAGGGGCAACTTCTCCACTTGGCAGCAATATGCCAGCTCTAATCAAGAAAGCTTTTGCTGCTTCCTTGCTAGCCGTAGCAGCTTTTGCAGCTGCCTCTAATCTTTCTTGTCTTTTGCTATCAAATAAATCCATATTCTACCTCTTTATATTATGGGTTTGGATAATCCTGATTGATACTTCTAGGAAGGAAATAACCCTTGATGCAATTAGGATTGCAGACACAAATCTGAATATGATTCTTTTCTCTGAATCCTGCATTAGGATATAGTTCCTGTCCTTCCCAAAATACTCCTTTTACTGAATCGTATGGATGGGCATTGGCATCCTGATTGTATGTTAAAGCAGTTTGTACAACTGCACAATCCAATTTTCTAATCAATAAATCTGTAGAATTTCCGATAGATGTATTCTTCGGTAATTCAATCCCTGATTCTTTATAAACAGTAACCATAGACTCATAAGCAGCCTTTAATTCCTGAAGATATGTGCTATCTGTTAAGTCAAAACAATACCCCAAGTCTATAATTGCACCAACAACTGCAGGCTCTTTGATTTGTGAGTTCTTTCTTTTGGCTAAATCTTTAGCCCATTGCCAAGCTCGTTCCTCATTATTTTCCCAAAAATAGATGCCGTTTCCTAACCAGTCATAGTCATTAGTGCTGGAAAGAAGATCGGTCTTACCAGCAACTACGGCATCAACAACAGACTTGTCGCAGCCATGAAATCCTATTACTAGGTTGGAGCGCCTTGAATATAAAGACTTATCCATAATTATCTCAAATGTGGTGCAACTTCTCCATTAGGTAAAAGAATTCCTGCCCTAATTAAAAAGGCACGTGCTGCTTCTTTACTGGCAGTAGAAGCCTTTCTTGCAGCCTCTAATCTTTCTTGTCTTTTGCTATCAAATAAATCCATATTCTACCTCCTTGTTTTAAAAGTGAACATTTCTTCTGCAAAGATTATGCAAACGAGCGCAATGTAAGCTTGCTTACAGATTGCCGAGCGCCGCTAATCTTCTGCAAAGATTATGCCAGCGAGTGCAATGAAAGTTTACTTTCAGATTGCCGAGCGCCACTAATCTTCTGCAAAGATACGCTTTTCTTCTGAAAGATGCAAGGAATTTTGGGAAAATGTTTGAGGATGAGTGAGATAAAAAGAAGAATTAAAACCCCGGGGGCATCACCAGCATCGAATAATCTGGGAGAGGGCCTTACCGGGACTGCGTTGCAAAGATAATAATTAAAATGGAATATACCAAAGATCTTTTCGAAAAATTACGTCCGGACGTATCTGTTGCTACGTCGGGACGCGTCTGTTGCTACATCGGGACGTAGGAAATACTACGTCGGGACGTAATTTTTGCTGCATCGTGGGAGGTTTTTTGATAAAAAGCATAGAAAAGCACTAAAAATTGAATAGAAAATAAGCGTTTTTGCTCAATGTTTTCAACCTTTTAGCTCCCAAAACGCCTCTAGAACGTCCGAAAATCGCTGTTTTTTGCAAAACGTGGCAATAGGTGGCAATAAGGTGACAATAAAAAGCCCCTTATTGCCACCCGTTATCCTTTTATTATCAGCTACTTATAATAAGCGTGGCAAATGTTGCAATAAATATGAGAAAACATGTTCATATGCGTTGAGGATCTTTGTTTCTCAAGTATCCTATCAAAATCCGATTGGTATAAATACTATTGCCATCGTTTCTCCTTGGGAAAATGTTTGAGAGAGATAAAAAGAAAATTTTCGACGACATCTATTGTTTGGCCTTTCGATCTACATGCAGTGATTACAAAGTCACAATTCTTTTGTAGAAGGGAGATTGTCCGTGTATAGACAATCTCTCCTGAGCCCATTTATGTCATTTTTGGGGAACGAGAAAATGGGAAAGTGACGAAAAGTGGTAAAACTACCACTTTTTGCTTGTAAATCATGGAGAAAGCCTTCGTTTGAGTCTTTTCTGTGACGAAAAACGGTAAGTTTACCACTTTTTGATAATAAAGTTGCGCATTCTTAGATATTTTTTGTATCTTTGCAGTGACGAAAAGTGGTAATGTTGCCACTTTTTGATAATACAGTATAATTATGGATATTAAAAGACAACAATATTTAGACCAACTAATCGCAAGCCAAAGGAATGGCTTGATTAAGATTATTACAGGTATCAGAAGATGTGGAAAGTCATATCTTCTGTTCAAGTTATTTCATGAGTATCTAAATTCGCAAGGGATTTCAGATGACCATATCATAGAGGTTGCCCTCGATGATCGTACCAATAAGGAACTGCGTGATCCAGATAATCTGTTGAAATACATCAAGGAGCAGATAACAGACAAAAATCTCTACTACATCATGCTTGATGAGGTACAGATGGTAGATGAGTTTACGGATGTATTGAATAGCTTGCTGCATATATCAAATGCAGATGTATATGTAACAGGCAGCAACTCGCATTTTCTATCGACGGATGTAGTGACAGAGTTCCGTGGTAGAGGTGATGAGATACATTTATTTCCATTGTCATTCTCTGAATACTGTGAAGGATATAAAGGGACAACAGACAATGCATGGAAAGATTATTATACATACGGAGGGCTTCCTCTTATTTTGACGCTTGATACAGATAAGAAAAAAGAAGATTATCTGAATAACTTGTATAAGAGTGTGTATCTCGTAGATGTGTTGGAACGACATAAGGTAAAAAACATGGGAGAGTTTGATGAATTGCTGCGAATTATCGCCTCTTCCATTGGTGCTCCATGCAATCCAACGAAGCTTGCCAATACATTCAAGAGTGTCAAGAATGTGGTCATTCATCATCAGACGATAAACAAGTATCTAGGTTTTTTAGAAGATGCGTTTCTTGTGGAAAAGTCCATCAGATACAATATCAAGGGGAAGAAGTATATCAACACCTTGGCAAAATATTACTTTTCGGATCTTGGAATCAGAAACGCTCTCTTAGGCTTTCGCCAGCAAGAAGAGACACATATCATGGAGAATATCATATACAATGAATTGCGTACGAGAGGATATCATGTAGATGTGGGTATGGTGGAAGTCAGAGAGCCAGACAAAAGTGGCAAGTTGATCAGGAAGCAGTTGGAGGTGGATTTTGTGGTGAATCAAGGAAGTCAGCGATATTACATCCAGTCAGCTTTCGCCATGCCAACATTAGAAAAAGAGGCGCAGGAATCTGCATCACTATTGAGAATTAAGGACTCTTTCAAGAAAATAATCATTGTGAAAGATGATATCAAGCCCAAGAGAAATGAAGATGGCATCCTTACAATTGGGCTGAAAGACTTCTTGTTAGACAAAAACAGTTTAAATTATTAATGCTTAAAATATGGAAAAGTGCCATTCAGCAGGAATGAATTAATTATAAATACCACATATATTATCTTTCCATTATAACCATATCTCTGCAAAAGAAGGTGGTACACAAAGTCAGCCGTTAGAAAAATTCTTGTGGCTGATTTTGTATTACGATTGTTCTACAGGATAGTCGCATGAACGAAAGTATATAAATCAAAAAGCGATTATCAAGAATGAAAAGAAAAAGGCTCAGGGGAGATTGTCTTATCCACGGACAATCTCCCCTGAGCCAGTATTTACCTCAGTTCGGGATAAGAAATGTTGTCATGTATTGAGAATCTTTGTTTCTCAAACATTCCTTCAAAATCCGATAGGTATAAATACTATTGCCATCGTTTCTTCTTGGGAAAGTTTTGCCATAAATGTTATGGAAGACACTATATTGGCTAGTTCTTTCTTACGCTACTTTGTTTTTATAGAGGAAAGATACACTTTTCTGTCGAATGAAGCAAGGAATAAAGGAAGTTTTTTCTTGGATGTTTTTCGGGTGGAGAGAAAAATAAAAAAAGGTGTGCCCACTGCGCTCTATGACGAGCGGCGAGTGAGCACACCTTAATTATCGTAATACAAAAATTACCAATTATATTTCGGACTATCACCTACAGGAGCAGATGGTGTAGGGTTGTTCTCAGTGATTCCTGTATTGTATGAAGTCTCAGCCCTTGGCAAGCAACGATTCATCCATTCTGGAGTCTCTTGCATATTCCAACGATACAACTCAGGGTGATTGCTGTTTTCGTAGCTACGTATGATACCCTTCTTCAAGCGCTTGATATCATAAGTAGCTAAACCTTCTCCCCAGAACTCTGTTCGACGCTCCCACCAAACTTCATTTTGGAATTTGCTGGTAGAAGTATTGTAGTATGCCTCATTGTGAGTGCCATATACATACTGAGGGTCACGTGTCTTAGCAAAGGTGGTAAGCAACTGAATACCTTCTGCTTCTCGACCACTCTGCATACCTACAGCTTCTGCCTCAATAAGTTTCATTTCCTCCACACGCATCAAAGGGATATCCATACACCAACCTACATATTGATCCATTACTCCAGCTGCACCGCCAGCATTCTTGAATTTAGCGGTAATACCACCCAAAGACGATTTGTTGGCTTTAAGTAATTCTGGATAGTCTGTATTCACCTTTAAAGCTTCCAATATTCTGTTTTCATCTGTGTAAGAATCAACAGCAAAATCAACGAAGCACTTCTTGCGACAGTCTGTTGAAGGAATTGTCTCATACAAGTGGCGGTCTATATACAAAGGATAACCATAGTTGGCGCCATAGCCACAGCCAGAGCCTTGCTCTGTTGTCATCTTTGCGCCCCAAGAACCATCACCATCATTATCCTTGATGTTGGTATTGGTTGCAACGTTGCGAGTTGCCAACATCCAAGACTCATTGGCAGTGTTAAACCCTTCGGTATGACTGGTATATTCATCAGCTGTCATTACTTGATAACCAGTCTGAGCCAACTTGGCATATTTCTCTGCATTTACCCAATCCTCCATCGTTAAATATGTACGAGCTTTCAAACCGTATACAACAGACAAGTCAGGTGTATACTTTGTGGTACGCTCATATCCTGCCAAATACTCCTCAGCCTTGTCAAGATCAGAGAGGATGAAGTTAAACGCCTCCTCATTAGTCATTCGAGGGTTGTTTGTAGACATCTCTCTTGTTGTAGCTTCTGTTATCTTTGGTACAGTCAATGCATTCTTGTCCTCTGCATAAGTCTTTGCGCTATACATGCGAGCGAGGTCGAGATAGAACATTGCACGCATGGCATACGCTTGACCAACTCCAGCCTTTTGGCTTTCTGTAGGCTCACCATTAGGATAAGCTATAACAGTGTTGCAGTTCTTAATCCATAAGTAATAATATGTCCAAGGCATTTGACACAGAGCATAGTTTGGCCCCAAACCTTCTGCTTGACCTGCATACCAAGTTGCAAACCATTCTGAGCCAGAGCAATCGGCTGGCACAATATCCTGTCCCATAATGTCATTCTGAATGAGTATAGATGGATAGCCCCAGTCGTTTGCATATTGACTAGAACCACTATATGTGTATTCTCCAGAAAGGTTTGATGTGATAGCATCAACAAGAGAAGCAAAAGCTTTAGGCGCTTCTTCCAATTCCTTCTGGCTAACATAACCCTTTTCTGCATCAAACTCCTTTATACAACTCGTCAATGAAGTGGCCATCAACGAGACTGCAATGAATTTAATTATATTCTTGTTCATTTTGAAATTTCATTTTATCAGTTAAACAACTCTTTCCTTATTAGAATGTAACCTGGATGCCACCAGAAATGTTACGAGTTGGAGAGTAAGAACCGTAGCTGCTTGAGCCATCGTATGAGAAACGAGGATCAAGACCCTTACGAGCAGACCAGAAGCAGAGGTTCTCGCCCATTACATAAACACGAAGCTTAGACAACAGTGGAATCATACCTTTAGGGAAGGTATAACCTACAGAAAATGATTGGAAGTTGAGATAACTTGCACTTTCCAAGAATCTGTCACTGCGTGATGCCACATACTGGTCACCATACTGATAGCGAGGAATATTGGATGAAGTATTGTCTGCGCTCCAAGACTTGAAGATATCTTTGTGGAGTCCCAATCCTCTACCTGCACTGTATGCATTATCCATAAGAACTGCGTAACCACTATCATATACCTTACCACCAAGCTGGAAGTCGAAAATCAAGGAAGCATCAAATCCTTTGAAGCTAAAGTTTGTACTGAAACCTCCAAATACCTTTGGCAGCAATGAACCCATCTCATAATAGGTAGCCTTAGAGTAATCTGTTGTGGTAGAACTCATATTCTTACCAGGGCGTGTTCCTGCATTTGCTTCCTGCAACTCGTCGTCAACCCAGTAAAGAGCTTGACCATCTTCGCTTACGCCAGCATATTTAGGTAAGAAAGCGTTATAAAGCGGACCGCCCTCACGATACCAATATTGGAATGTTCTTGTTGGGTTTGCCTCAGAGAATCCGCCATAATCCTTTGTCTTTGACTCAGGCAATTTGAGAACCTTGGTAGAGTTATGAGACATATTCAAACTTACAGACCAATCTAAATCACGTGTGCGAATGATAGAACCAGTCAAGGCAAATTCAATACCGTTGTTTCGAATGTCGCCTACGTTGCCATAGTAACCACGAGAACCATTTGACTCTGGAATAGATAGCCAGAAAAGCAAGTCGGATGTCTTCTTGGAGTAGAAGTCGATGTTACCGCTCAGTCTATTCTTGAAGAGCGAGAACTCTACACCTACGTTGAAGTTGTTGGTCGTCTCCCATGTGATATCTTCATTACCTACTCTGTAGAATGAAGGAGAAATAGTTGTTGTACCTGCAATGGTAAGTGTGTAAAGATTGGTATAAGCAAAGCTACCAATGTTATCATTACCTTGCTGACCGTAAGATACTTTCAACTTCAAGTTATCTACCCAAGGAGCGTTAAACCAACTTTCCTTGCTGATAATCCAAGCGGCACCAAGAGACCAGAAATTACCCCAACGATGTGACTTTGCAAAGTAGGAAGAACCGTCTCGACGATAAGAGGCAGAAGCGAAGTACTTCTCATCGTAGTTGTACTGTGCACGACCGAAGTAACCTTCTACGTTGTAGTCGGTTTGGTATGAGGTGTTGCTATAAGGATTGGCATACGCATAGAGTTCCTGAATATATGGAGAGAACTCATAACGAGCATTACCTTCAAGATACTTCACATTCTGACGATAGTATTCATGTCCGAGCAATGCATCAACATTGTGCTTGCCAAACTGCTTGAGGAATGTCAATGTCTGGACATTGTTTGTTCTCAAGTTCGCTGTATTGCTCTTTTTCAAAGAACCATTTGCACCAGCATTAGGACCCTCGAAAGAGTTCAAATAGTCGTGCAAATCAAACACATCGTATGTTACGGTGCTAGACAGATTCAACTTCAACCAATCTGTAAAACTGATGTCCGCAGCAATGTTGGCGTTGATCTGGTTCATACCTTGCTTCCACTTGTTGTACTGGTTGGCTGCAATAGGGTTGCCAGTAGCCATGTATGGACGAGTCATACCATAACCATTAGCTGGAGTACCGTAATCATATCTCTTGTGACCGTATTGGTCTGTGAGAATGTAAGGATTACCACTCTCATCGACACCACGAATGTAAAGAGGATAAATTGGAGCAATACGTGATACAAAGTAGAACATGTTACCTGAGCTACCTGTAGTAGAACTCAAGTTAGGGTTCTGCTCTGTGTCTGAATGAACGAACTGAGCGTTGGCAGCAAGTTTCAACCATTTCTTTGCCTGATAGTCTGCCTTGATACGTCCACTATAACGCTTGTAACTAGAGTTTTCGATAACACCATTGTCATCCAAGTAGCCTAAACTAGCATAGAAAGAGCCACGATCCAAAGCTCCCCTTACACTGATGTTATATTCCTGGCGGAACGAATTTTTGTAAGCAGCATCAGCCCAGTTGTCTGGTGTCAAATAAAGAGTCTGCCCGTTTGCGGTAATGGTTCTGCCAAGAGTTGCATTGGGATTCAACTTGCCGTCAGTGCCAATTAAAGACTCTCCGTCTGGCAAGGTGTAGCAATTGTATACCAACTGATTAAGCATCGTTTTGTTAGCCCAAGCATTTGCAGAAGTTGCATCCATACCTCTTGACAATGCATAATTATTATACTGCATATAATAAGCCTCATAATACTGACCTGGATCACGGATAACATCATATTCTGGGATAGCACGTGAGTTGGAACCCCACTTCATGTCAACAGTAACCTCTGCGTCCTTGTTCTTACCACTCTTTGTTGTAATCAGGATAACACCAGCAGCACCACGAGCACCATAAAGTGCAGCAGATGCAGCATCTTTCAATACGGTTACAGACTCGATATCTTCAGTTGGAATTGAAGAAAGGTTACCTGGATAAGGAGCACCATCAACAATAACCAAAGGTGCTGTTGCTGCATACATAGAGGCAATACCACGGATGTTGACGCCGTTGTTGTCAGAACCAGGCTGACCAGAAGTACCACGCAACTGCAAGCCAGGCACAGAACCAACCAAAGCATCAGTTACGTTAGTTGAAATCTTCTTAGAAAGTTCCTCAGAACCTACCACGGCTGCAGAACCGGTAAATGCACTCTTCTTAGCAGTACCGAAAGCAACAACCATGACTTCATCCAATGCATGATTGTCTGGGTCAAGAACAATTTTCATGTTCTTGCCAGCCTTTACAGTCTTACCAATCATACCGATGTAAGAAATCTCCAACTTAGCATTTGCAGGAGCATTCAATGAGAAGTTACCATCAACATCGGTAACTGTACCGGTATTGGTACCTGCTACTTTGATAGAGGCACCAATAACTGGGCTTCCATCCTCAGAAGAGGTAATAGTACCGGAAACTTGAGTTTGTGCCAGTGCCATTCCCAGACTGAGGAAGAGGCAGGCAATAAACGTCATGAGTCTTTTTTCCATAAATCTCTCTCGTTTAATTAATTAATAAATATATAATGTTTTATATTTCTTTCTCACTACATATCCTCCCAACTTTTATTGAGCGTGGGGACTCATTTCCCGTCTCCAACTCTTATTCCGAACTGGTGGGGTGGGTATGTTGGCATACCTTATTATATATAGGGAAGTATCTCAAACTTCACTAAATTTTAATAATATTTTTAATCGGCTGCAAAAATAAGCATTTTTTGGGAAATCACCAAACTTTTTTCTAGAAAAGTTGCACTTTACCCGACATTTTATTATAAATATTCGGTTTTTATACACTTTTGCTTATGAAAAACAAGCGAAAGCGGCAGTTTTGTCAAAAACTGCCGCTTTCGCTGAAATACTAACTCTCTGCCTTTAATTCTTTGTCTAGAACAAAGAGCATATAGAGGGGGATGTTGATGGTTTTTGAACTGTTGTTTCTCTCGTATGGCAAGAGACTGGTGCGAACCAACTTGTCTTGCACCTTCCAGTATGAGTGGCTTCCTTCCGTGACTGTCTTTCCATTTTAACAATTGGGGTATAAGTAGTCTTTCCATACGCTAAAAATCATGTTTTGGCAAAGATGCTAATAAACAGCGAATTATGCAAGAAAAATCACATTTTCCTAAGGACTTTTAAGTATATTTATCACATTTTCCTAAGGACTTTTCTGTTAAATCATCACATTTTCCTAAGGACTTTTGACTGAAATCCCACATTTTTCAAAACAAGTCGTCTCCTGTTACCTGTCTGTTGATCTTTCTTGCATACATATTATTATACAGTCCATGAGGGGTGACAAAAGTTGGTATGAGCGTCTTGGTGGTCTTCGTCACTTTCTTGAAAACCTTCAGACGGTGTGCCAGATGGGCATCGTATGCCTTGCTTATTTCATATTCCCCATTGCAATATTTCATCTCGCAGATAGAGATGGATTTATCCGAGCGGTCTATCAGCAGGTCAATCTGTGTTCCACGTTTCAGGTCTTCGTCTGCCTCCTCGTCTGCCATAACTTTGGCAGTAGGTCGGTAAGACCATGAACAAGGGGTATTGATGCTGCCATCTATGCCCAAAGCTCTGATAATTTCGTTGATGTGGTGAAGGCATACGATTTCAAAGGCATGACCGCACCATGATTCATACTCTGCAGTGGTTTGCATCTTGACCCAATAGTTGTCGAGGAATGCCCCCTTATTATGCATGAATTTGAAATAAAACAGGCAGAAAGGATCTATGAGCTGATACATCATATCTTTCTTCGACTTGCCGAAAGGAGTATAACTGCGGATGAAATCACATTGCTCAAGTTCTTTGAGTATCTGGCTGAACCTTCCGTTGTTTGCCAGTCCCGTGGCGTCCAGCAGGTCTTGTCGGGTCATTCCTTTGCCTTTGCTTTTCAGGGCTTTAACTATGGTAAGATGGTTGTCGGCTTTCTTGAAGAGCGAACTGAACAGACGGTCAAACTCTTCGGTGAGTTCGCCGCCACGGGTGAAGCAAAGCTGCTGGATATTCTGTGCCACACTTTTGTTGTTTTCGAAAAGAGACAGGTAATAAGCTACACCGCCCATTGCCATATAGCACTCAATGATTTCCGGGCGCTCATAATAAAAACCCTGTGCTTTGAAATACTCTTCTACTTCATGCAGCTTGAAGGGAGAGAGCAGAATGTTGTGAGTAATGCGATTATGGAGCCCTCCCCGTGAATTGATAACCTGGTTGAGCATCCAGGTAGTAGCACTTCCACAGGCTATCAGTTTGATGTCGCTGCGGTATGATGCCCAGTCGTTCCAGAAATGTTCCAGTGCACTGATGAAGTGGGAGGCATACGTGTCGAACCAGGGAAGTTCATCGAAGAAGATGATTTTTGTTCCTTCTGGCATTTTTTCCAATGCTTTCTGCAGAAGCCGGAATGCTTCCGGCCAATTAGAAGCATCAGTTTCAATGCCTAACTGGTCGTTGAGTGCGAAGCTGAAACTCGCAAGTTGCTCCTTGGTTGTAACATTGTCTTTGCCTGTAATGCGGAATGTAAATCTGTTTTCGAACAGTTCTTTTACAAGAAAAGTCTTGCCTACACGGCGTCTGCCATAGATGGCTATAAATTCTGATTTGCGGCTTGAAATATAGTTCTCAAGCTTTCCAATCTCTTGTTCTCTGCCTATAATATTCTCCTTCATATCTATCTCATATTAGTGAAACCTGTCGCAAAGTTACAAAAAATATGAGATTACGACAACTTTTAAACGAGAAATCTGTCGTAATCTCGATAAAAAAGTGAGATTACGACAGATTTTCATGAATTTTCTCTTTAATTACTTGTCTACGGTAGAAGAAACATTGTTCTTCTCATAGAAAGCTTTGTATTCTTCACCACCATACTTCAGACCGAGATCTTCGCCGGCGATACCATCGCAGAAGCCCTTGTAAGCCCACTTGCACTTGTAGTCCTTGTCGAAGAGGTTAGGCACCTGACCCTTGAGCCAGTATTCGTGTTCTACCTCATTATCTGACTTTAGGGGCTTTCAAGGTGAAGTTACCTGCATTCTGGTATGGGAATGCAACGAATATAAACAGCAAAGACAGGTACTTTAAAGCATTACCTGCATGTCTCATGATTAATTGGTTTTTATGATTTAATTGGTTTAAAACTTGTTCGTTGGTTTATATACGAATTTTGTTTTTATTGATTTTCTGTTGCAAAGATAGTCTTTTATCTGTTAAGTGCCGTTAACTAACGTGCCATCGGTGTTTCTTTTTGTTTCATATCTGAATAATATATAAATAAAAAAACAAAAGAAGGAAATATGAAACAATATATCTCCTTCTTTTGTTAATTAAGTGTATTTCGACATCTATTTATTGTATTCTAATACGTTTGTCGAAAATATGGTATTCTGTCATTGTAGCTTGTCTTATTCTGTATAGCTTGGGTTCTGATAAGCTGTTTTTTCCTCAGCAGACATCTGGAGCGCATCAATCTGTCCCTGTGGAATAGGACGGAGATACTTCTCTGGAGTGATGAGCACACGTTCCCAAGTCTTAGGAGTATGATCGCCTGCAGTAAGACCGCAGATGGTATAGGTTCCTGCAATCTGCTTCCATGTTTGGGTGCGGACGAGATCCCACCAACGGTAACCTTCACCGAAGAACTCGCGTGAACGCTCTGCCAGAATATACTCGATGGTGATATTCTGAGGTGTAGCATCCTTCATCTGCTGACTGTAGTCTGCCACCTTCTCGCGCTGACGGTTGTTGTCGTATGTCCAGACACCGGCACGACCACGAATCTCATTGATCAGATTGCGAGCGGTCCAGTTGCCAGTTGTTGTTGCACCCTTTACTGCAGCCTCGGCAGCGATGAAGTAGAGTTCAGAGAACTTCAATACAGGGTATGGACGTGGGCTGTCACCATTTGGCTTACCCAATGCGTTGCCATTGTCTGAACGGTAGATACCATTCTTCCAGTTGTTCAACCATGCATAGCGACTGATACCACTTGCTGCAATCACCCAGTCGGCACGACCAGGAAGCACACCTGCGCCTACATTGCTGTAGCCAGCTCCCTTTTTACCATCACCAGCTGCATTCTGTACACCTTCCTGTGGATAAACGATGCCTGCAGCTTCACTGTCGTCGATGAAGGTAAGGATAGAGTCCTGTGCATTTACAGGCAGGTTGTTGGCATTATATGCTGTGCCTGAAATAGCACCAGACTTATCCCAGTTGCTGCGGAACTGATAAGCAAATGTTCCGTCGAAACGAGAGTCCATCTTCTTCTCAGCGAAGGTCTTGGTCATTACCTCGATAGGAGTAGCCATCTGCTTCCAAGGACGGTCCTTTCCCTGCACAGCTTCACGCTGTACAGAACGGAATGCATCCCATGTTGTGGCATTCTTGGATGTCTCCAGGAAGGTATAGTCCCAACGGCACATCCAACGGGCGAAGTTACCAGGCGCATTACCACCTGCCCAGTCGAAGTTGGTACCACCATCATAGTAGTTGTTAGACTCGTTGTGGTCTGCATAGAGCAAAATCTCGTTGTTGCGGTCGTTTGTACCCACGTTAACCATATAGAATGATTTCTGCAAACCAAATCCAGCAGGATTGTTGATGGCTTCTACTGCAATATTGTATGCCTGCTGGAAGTACCATGCTGCATCATGACCATCTGGGTCTTGGCGGTCGCAGGTAGGGTAGGTTGGAATGTTGTTTGGATTCTGCAACCACCATCCGTATGTCAGATAAGCCTTAGCCAGTACCAGACGAGCTGCGGTCTTGGTGACACCACCTGTGACACGACCTGCGTCAGGAAGCTGTTCGATGGCAATCTTCAAGTCAGGAAATACCGCCTTGGTATAAACTTCTGGTACTGTGTTACGGGTAGAAGTACGGGTAGCATTGATGTTGAACTTCAACTCACCGGCACCTAAATCCAATGGAACACCACCGAAGGTCTGAACCAACTCGAAGTAGTCGAATGCACGGAAGAAGCGAGCTTCTGACAAAAGACTTTCAGTAATGCCTGCAGTAGAACCATTCTCAATTACACCACTTGCGGTATTGATATCAGAGAAGGCTACGTTCCATAAAACATCTGCTCGACAGTTGCTTGGATTCAGAATCTGCTCTGTCATATCGATAGGGTAATCGTTTCCGTTGCCACCATGTCCGTAGGTATACTCATCGGTGCCTTCCTCTGTAGCTATGAGCCAATAACCATTGCCCCAATAATAGCGAAGGTTGGCATAGAGTGATGTGATACCTGCCTGTACACCTTTTTCTGTCTTAAAATATTCAGGGGTATATCCCTGACGGTCGGTTTCTTCGAGCACACTAGAGCAACCTGTAAATGCAAGGCCAGATGCAAGAAGTCCTGCTGCTAATATATAACTGCGAATTTTCATTGTTGTCAATTTTTAGAAGGTTATGTTTAATCCGAGCAACCAGTTGCGGGTAGAAGGTGTGTTGAAACCTACTACGAGCAAGTTTGACTTGTAGAATGAGGTTACAGCCTGATTCTCGTTACCGTATGAGTTGGTCTCTGGGTCCATGCCTGATTCATCATGGTATGGAGAGAAGAGTACGAATGGATTCTGTACGGTTGCATAAACGCGAGCCTTGCTGATACCACATTTCTTGAGCCATGGCTGATTGAAGTTGTAACCCAATGTGATGGTACGAATCTTGAGATAAGAACCACTGAAGTAACCCAGTGAATTACCATACTTAGGGTTGTTACTGCTTTCGATACCACCTGGCTTTGGATAATCATTTGTAGGATTGTCCTCTGTCCAATAGTTTACATCAATGTTGTTACGACGACCGGTCAGCATGTTCAGGTAACCCTGTGAACCGTAGATGGTGCTGATCAATGTACCACCATGACGGTATGAAGCTACTACTGAGAGATCCCAGTTCTTGTAAGCTACACGGGTATTGAAACCACCTTCCCAGTCTGGGTCTACCTTCATGATCTGACGGTCAGCCTCACCATATGGACGGGTTGGAGTGCCATCTGCATTATAGTCACCATTGTACTTAATCTTGATCATACCAGCGTTACCACCAGGTTCTGCAACCTTGCGGATGTCTTCCTCGTCGGTCTGCCAGATACCAATCTTCTCATAGTCGTAGATGACGTTGATTGGTTTGCCAACGAACCACCAGTTACTTTCGTCACGTGTTGCTCCTGAAGCCAATTCTACCAATTCATTCTTATTGGTATAGAAATTTACACCGGCATCCCATGTCCATCCATTCTTATTGTCGATGATGGTTCCGTTCAGAGAAAGCTCGAAACCCTTGTTGCGGGTCTTACCTACATTTGCCATATAGCTGCTTACGCCGGATGTTGATGGCAAGTTAACGCTCATCAGCAAGTCTTCTGTATTCTGAACATAGTACTCTGCAGTACCGCTCAAACGACCACCGAAGAGAGAGAAGTCGATACCATAGTTCCAAGTCTTGGAATATTCCCAGCCGAGTTCTGAGTTAGGAAGAGAAGAAACGTACATACCTACCGCATAACCATTAGGGTCGCTACCGAAGTTGTAGGCACGTGTGCTTAATGCACCGAGGGTTGAATATGGGTTTACTGACTGGTTAGATGTCTCACCATAACCCACACGGAGTTTTAAGCTTTCCAGCCAAGTAATATCCTTCATGAAGTTTTCACGAGAGATATTCCAACCGAGAGATACTGCTGGATAAGTATGCCACTTGTGTCCCTTTGCCAGACGGGAAGAACCATCTGAACGGAAGGCTACGCTTGCCATATACTTGTTGTCGTAGTTGTACATCACACGTCCCATGACAGACTCAAGACCACTCTTGTAATATGCCTGATTTGCAGGATCTACTGTTACCGTTTTTGCATAACCGATGTTATAGAACTGGAACTTGTCGTTAGGAATGTCGAGTCCATACATATAGGTCTGGCGATAGTTGGTCTGCTCAGCAGAGTAAAGTGCTACCGCATTGATTGTATGCTTGCCCCATGTTTTGTCGTATGTCAGCATGTTCTCGATAGCCCAGTTGGTTGTGCGCTGATAGCGGGAAGTGGCATGAGAGTCTGCATTATCCTTGTCTGAGAACACGCCCTGTCCTACGAAATTACCATATTCGCTGGAACGATAGTTTAAACCGAGATTGATGCGATATTTCAATCCGTCTACGTGAGGAATCTTCACTTCGCCATAGAAGTTGTTATAGGTACCATATGCCTTGGTCTGATCTTTGTGGCTGTCACCAAGATTCTCGATGGTATTCTTGGTATAAACCCACTGGTCATCACTAGACATGCGGATGCGTGTCTTCAAAGATCCATCTTCATTATATGGGTTGGCAATAGGAGTTGCACTCAATGTGTTGTAGAGACCGAGGTCGCTATTATTGGTGATACTGTAGTTGCTGTTGGTGCTGAAACCAATCTTCACGTATTTACCAATTTCCTGATCGATGGCAGCATGCATGGCATAGCGGTTGAAGTTCTGTGTTGGGATAACAGCTTCATCACGATAGTATGAGAGTCCGAAGTTATAGCTTCCCTTGGAAGAGCCGCCAGATACACCGATGTCATGGTTAGTGGTGATGCCAGTCTTGAACAATTCGTCCTGCCAATCCATATCCACAGCACCATCTTCGCCCCAATACTTCTCATCAGGACCATTCTGGAACTTGTTGGCATACTGACGGAGTTTGGTGAACTGTTCTGCGTTCATCATCGGATAACGGTGGAAGAGAGTCTTGGCACCGATGTAACCATTATAAGTTACAGTAGGGCGCTGCTCCTGATAACCTTTATAAGTAGTGATGATGATGACACCGTTGGCACCACGAGAACCGTAGATTGCAGTAGCAGAGGCATCCTTCAAGATGTCCATGCTCTTGATGTTGTTAGGATCGATGTCGCTGATGCTACCTGCAAATGGAATACCATCAAGTACGATCAATGGGTCATTGCTGGCTGTCAGGGAACGTGTACCACGGATACGAATCTGCATGGATGCACCTGGCTTTGATGAAGTCTGTGCCATCTGTACACCTGCGATACGGCCCTGGAGGGCGTTGGTGATGTCGGCACCAGGAACCTCACGTACCAATGAACCAGTAACGTTAGCTACAGAACCTGTAACGGCTTCCTTGCGCTAGGTACCATAACCGATAACGACAACGTCGTTGAGGCTATGACCTTCTTCCTCCATTGAAACCTTAATGTTTGTCTGATTGCCTACTACAATTTCCTTGGTGTTGTAACCAACATAAGAAATCACGAGCGTAGCACCAGGCTTTACATTAATAGAGAAATTACCATCCAGGTCGGTTACTACACCGTTACCTGTTCCTTTCTCCTTGATTGTTGCACCAATCAGCGGACCCATAGAATCGCTGATATTACCTGTAACCTTTTTTGTTTGTTGTACTGAAGTTGCTATCAGAGAATTTGCTTCTCCGTTGCTAGCTTGTACCTCTGGAGCATACATTCCAAGTGTGGAACACATACCCATCAAGATTGTTGTTTGTTTAAAATATAACTTCATAGTTTAACAGCTTATAGGTATATAAATGTTTTCTACTTACTATTTTGTTAATTGGTTTATGGCTGCAAAGATATGTCCTTTTTCGTAAAGTGCAGTTAAAATTTGTATCTTGCATGTTTTAAAATGTTTCATGAGCAATAAAATAGCCATATTAGAGCAGAAAAAAGGGGATATGCAGCTGCAGATCCCCTTTATACCTTTTATATATAGACGTTTTAGTATTCGTATAGCTTGATGTGGAGTATTTTATTGTCTCCACATGAGATGCGGGCATGGCGCCCCTGGTGGTCCTGATCGCCATTATCACGACGGATAAACTGTAATTTGCCGTTTTTGTCTACTTCAACCTGGTCTACATATCCGATACCGATACGCTTACCTTTGAAGGTTGTGGCTTGTTTCTTTGCTTCGGTTCCACCATTGTCTACAAATCCGTCCTCACCAAGTTTCTTTTCTTCTGCTTGCGCTTTTTCAGTCTTGCTTTGGAAGACTACGACAATTCCATTACCTGCTATGATGTATTCGTTCTTGGCGAGTTTCAGAATCAATCCACCGCCTTCAGGCCATTTACTGCCATCTGTAGCACGTGGATCCCATGGTAGCGTGAAGAAATGACGGCAAGTCATGGTGATATCTCCATCTTCGATGATGCGCTCTTTATCTTTCTGATCGAAGAGTAATCCCCAGTTTTTTCCCTTTCCCTGATGCTGAAGCAGGATAGGAGAGAGCTGGTTGATAATCTTGTATGAACGTCTGAGACTATTCTTCACCTTGTAGTTAGCTTCATCGAGAGCAAACGGACTGAAACTGATGGCATCTGTTTCGCCGAAGGTATAATATGCCTTTACGCCGCTATTGATATCGCATTTCACTTCTGGAGTGAAGAAAGGATTGTCGGCACGCTTGTATTTCTCTACCCATCCCTTGTAACCGGTATCATAGATATCTGGTGCAAAGATGTCGATACTTGGTGCGCCACATTTCCAGATATCAATCAGATGGGCAAGTGGTCCGGCAGAAGGATATTCGCCTGGTTTTCTGCCACGACTGTTCATTGCTGCATTTACATACATCGGAATATTGTAGATGGCTTTGCCTGCTGAGGCTAGTTGCTCTACATATTTAGCATAGTAATATGCCTGAAATTTCTCGTCAGCATAACGGTCAGTACCGAAAACTTCTGCCCATGTACCTTTCTTCTTGAGCTTGAGTGCCTTGAGTAATGGAGCAGGAACTGCCTGTCTGTAAGCTTTTTCGGCAAGAGGAGAGTGGTCGCGGGCTGATTCGAGCATGCCGATTTCGTTTTCTACCTGCATCATGATAACGGTATTCTCCTGACTGTCTACTGCTTTGATGTGTTTCATCAGTTCGCAGAATGCTCGCTTGTCTGCTTGAAGCAGGTTATCGCTGAAGGCTGTGCATATCTCTAGTGGCTTGCCATTCTCGGTGAGTGAACGAGGGAAACGCTTGGTGTTTTCCTTTACCCATAGTGGAGCATAGCAGCTCATGGAATTCTTCCAGGCACCAAACCATAGGAAGACAATCTTCAAGTCATGCTTACGGGCTGTTGTGATGACGCTGTCTACGAGTGCAAATTCATATTTGCCCTCATTAGGTTCTACAAATTCCCAATATGCAGGAACGAAGACGGAGTTGACTCCGCTATTCTTCATCTTTTTCAATGCTTTCCTGATGTCGGCAGGACTCGTTGCGGCTGAGTTGCTCAACTCACCAGCCAGGAGAAGCATCGGCTTGTCATTGACAACAAGCTGGGTTGCAGAGCCTTGCTTCTGCAGTTTCACTCCAGCTTGTATGTTGATGCAGCATAATAATGCTAGAAAAGATAATACAATTTTATTCATAGATCTTCATTTTAGAAAAGGTTTGAAAATACTTGAGACAGGTATTGCGCCATTCCTTTGCATTCTCCAACTGTACATTGAGCAGAGAGTCTGTATGTTGACATTCCTGCTCATGCCCCTTCATGTACTGCTTGGCTGAGGTATGCCAGAAGTCGCGGTAAACTTCTACCATCGCCACACCCATGTTGTACTTCATGCAGAGTTCCTGCCAGAGAGTGCTGCCTGATTTCATCTTGTAAGTCCAAGGCACATGATGGAACCATAGGAGATATTCCTCAGGACAAGTTGCGATGTTGTCATACATACTGCGGTAAGGTTCCGGATACTGACCAACGGCATCTGTACCTTTGGATGAGCGGTCGAAACCTACACCCTGGGCATCTGCCTTGTGATAATAAACCGGGCACCATTCCAAAGGATAACTTGCGATGAAACCATCAGGTTCAGGACCGTAGTGGTGGTCGAACTTGAAGATATGATGCAAACCCAAAGGCATCATATAGTTGACGCAAGCTTCGCGGGAAGTCATCATCATCATCTCTACAGGTTTGGTGAACTTCTCGTCCTGGTTTTCGTAGGTCTGTACGAGCCATTCGTGAGCAATCTCTTCAGCTGTAAGCGAAGGATTCCATGCCAATCTGCCGAAAGCATACCAGTTAGCCTGAGAGAACGGATGACCGCACCAGTTGGCATCATCACCGATATTGGCTACACCTGAGATTCCAACCAGTCTGTCTGGATTAACAAAGCCAAAGAATTCCTTCCACATAGGAGCGAGATAGGTGAGGTGCTTAGACTGACCAAGATATTCCTGGGTAATCTGAAGTTCTGCTATCTGTGGAGTCTGTTTGATGTTGTCGAAGATAGGAGCGTATGGCTCACGTGGCTGGAAGTCGAGCGGACCATTCTTAGACTGTAGGATTACGTTGTCACGGAATTTGCCATCCATACCTTTGAATTCGCTGACAGCCTGTTTCACACGGTCTTCACCCTTATGGTTGGCACCATATACAAAGCTTCGCCACATGATGATGCCTCCGTATGGTTTGACGGCATCGGCAAGCATGTTGGCTCCATCGGCATGTGTACGGTGGTAGTCGCCAGGACCAGGCTGTCCTTCAGAATTGGCTTTTACCAGGAATCCGCCAAAGTCAGGGATGGTAGCATATATCTCTTTTGCCTTCTTCTTCCACCACTGCTGAACCTTCTTATCCAGTGGGTCGGCAGTCTTGGTGTAGCCCAAAGCCATAGGCGAAGCGAAGTTGATGCTAAGGTATACCCGGATGCCATAAGGACGCAGGATGTTGGCAATGATCTTCACCTTATTAATATATTCTGCAGTCATCATCTTTGGCGATGCATTCACATTGTTGAGCACGCTGCCGTTGATGCCCAAAGAGGCGTTGGCACGGGCGTAGGTGATAAGACGGTCGTGCAGACTCTTGCTGATGCTGCCGCCCTTACCGTTTTTGCCGAGTTTGATTTCTTCCCATTTGAAGATGCTCTTTCCGGCATAGCCACGTTCGATGCTGCCATCGAGATTATCCCAATGGTTGAGAATGCGGAGACCCACTTGTGGTTTCTCGGTCTCATCGATAGCTTTGCTGAAGTTCTGTTGATTGCCGCTACCTGTGTTGTAGGCATCAGTGTTCTGAAGCCGAATCAGCTCGTAGGCACCATAGAGCAAACCGATAGGATTGCTGGCGGTGATAGTTGCTTCGTACTGAATGTTGTCGCCTTGCTGGGCAGGACGGGCGTAAATGTTATAGCCCTCGCCCAGGTTGAGACTCTTGTCTATCTTGAGCTCAACATTCTTGCCACGCCAGTTGTTTTCCAACTCCTGCTTGGCAATCTTGGCTGTTGCATCATCAGGCAACTGTGAGATGACTTGGCATGAGTTAGCATACTGCTTTCCGAGCCATAACTGTGAACCATCACTCTGTGCAGAAACATGGAGTGATGTAAGTACCGTAAATAATAAAATGAGGTATTTCTTCATATCTTTGCAGATCGTTAGTTTGTATTATTATTGTTTCTGCTGCAAAGATACGAAAAAATACCTTATTCTCTTCTATTTGTTGTTTATTTCTCATTTCTCTTTGTTTCAGCATACTCGCTAGGCGACATGCCATAGTGTTTTTTGAACACGGTAGAGAAGTGAGTCTGGTTGTTGAAACCTACAGAGTAGGCTACCTGCGTGATATTAATCTGCCCCTCTTCGATGAGTCGTGCCGCCTGTTCCAGTCGGAGGTTACGTATAAATTCTCCGGCAGAAACACCAGCAATCTCCTTCAGCTTACGGTGGAGCTGTGCACGGCTGATGCCTACCTCCTCAGTAAGTTTCTCTACATTGAGGTCGGGATCGGCAAGGTGGGCGTTGATATATTTCATCACGCGTTCCATCAGGGCATCGTTATTGCCCTTTACCTGAATCTGCTCAATCTTCGCCTTCTGGCCCTGTGCTCCGCTGTATTTGCCGCGGATGCGTCGCACATTATCCACCAGGTTGTCGATAAGGATATGCAGCTCTTCCATGTCGAAAGGCTTTGCCAGGAAGGCATCGGCTCCTCTGCGAAGTCCCTCCAACCGGTGTTCCACCTCGCTCTTCGAGGTGAGCAGGATGACTGGGATATCGCTGATGTTGCTGTTGCTCTTGATGTTCTTGAGCATCGTGATTCCATCCATCTCTGGCATCATCACATCGCTTATCACAAGGTCGTACTTGCCGGTGAGCAGCATCTTCAAACCCTCCTTGCCGTTGCAGGCATGCTCAAAGCGGTACCAGTCGCTCAGTTCGGTCTTGATGTATTGGGCAATCTCGCTGTCATCGTCAACTATCAGGATATTGAAGTTACGGTTGGCCTGTACTTTCTTTTTGGTAATCTCCTGCTCCTTCTTGTCTTCTTCTTCCAGTATCTCGCCTGGCTGCAGATGGCTGTTGCCCAGCGGAATGTTTACTTCGAAGCAGGAACCCTTGATGCCGTCGGTACGGTTGTAGGCCTTGATCTTGCCTCCGTGCATTTCTACAAATGCCTTACAGAGATTGAGTCCGATACCGGTTCCTTCGATATGGAGACCGCTGCTGTTGTTTCCCTGATAGAAACGTTCGAAGAGGCGGTCGGTCTTCTCTTCTTTCAGTCCGATACCTGTATCTTCTACCCTGATGGTGGCATTCTTTTCGTCTTTACCTATGATAACAGTAATCTCGCCGCCATCAAAGGTATACTTCATGGCATTGGAGAGCAGGTTGGAGATAACCTTGTCAAAGTTGATGCGGTCTATCCAAACCTTCAGCTTGCCTTTGTCGCAGCTGAGGCTTTCGTCTTCTTTGAGCGAAAGGGTGATGTTGCGCTCCTGTGCATTGAAGCGGTAGAGCGATACGATGCCATGCAGGAAATCCTTGAGCGGAGTCTCCTGGCAATGGAGATGCATCTGGTTCTTGTCTATCTTTCGCTCATCAAGTATCTGGTTTACCAGAAGCAGGAGGCGCTGGGCATTGCGGTCGATGGTATCGATATCCTGTTTGCTTTCGGCATCTGTTAATCTTGTTTTCAGCTTGTTGAGCGGCCCCATGATTAATGTCAGCGGCGAGCGGATGTCGTGGGTGGCATTGATGAGGAACTGCATCTTGGTCTCTTCCAGGTCTGCCTTGCGGCGGCGCTCGTATGTGTAGATGACATACAGGATGACGCTTACTATGATCAGGAGATAGAGGAGATATGCCTCGGGTGATGCATACCAAGGGTCGCATACCTTAATGTTGATGATGGTAGGATTCTTGGAATATCTGCCATTGCTGGTAGCTCTTACTTCCAGCGTATAGTCGCCCGGTTTCAACTTGTTGAATGCTACGGTATTGGCTCCCTCATTGGTGCTGTTCCATTTGCCGTCGTTGATGCGGTATTGGAAACTGATATTATCGGTGTTCCTGTAGTTAAGCAGCGAGAACTCCAGAGTGAATGAATTCTGGGAGTAAGGAATGCTGAAGCCTTTGACCATACAGTTGATTGGCTTTCCGTCGATGATGAAGTTGGTGAGATGTACATCTCCCAGTTCCATCTTCTTGGCTCTGACAACGTCTGGATAGAAGGTTGTGATACCGTCACTGGTTCCGAAGGCGATAAAATCGTTGGCGGTATGCATGGAAGAACCCAGCACGTACTCACGGGTAGTAAGTCCGTTGCCGTTGATGTGCCCGATAAACTGTCTGTCCTTCTGTTCATACTGCCAGATGCCCATGGTTGTACTTACCCACAAGTCACCCTTCCTGTCTTTGATGATGCTGCAGACCTGCTTGCCTTTCAACGCTTCTGCATGAGGGAAGTTCTTCGTCTTGTTGCTCTTTCTGTCAAACAGATAGAGTCCTTCTTCGGTACCGATGATAATATCGCCGTTCTTTCCTTCGCAGATACCATTCGCCTGTCTGTCTTTCAGAATGTTGAGCCATCCGAAATCCTTGAAACTGAGCGTTCTGGTATTGAGGCAGGAAACTCCATTAGAGGTTCCTATCCATAAATGGCCTGTATGATCGAGCGCCATGCTTCGCACCCAGTCGTTGCAGAGAAATCCTTTATCGCCTCTTTGCTGCATATTCAGAACGGTAACCTTGCCGCTTTCCACATTATATATATATAGGCCTTTGCTGTATACAGAAATGTAAAGGTTGCCCTGTGCATCGTCAGTCATACAGTAGATGCCGGCGCTGGTAAATGTGAGTTTCTGCTGGTATGTACCTGTATGAGGGTTGTAGCTGTAGAGTGCGCTACCATTGCTGATCCAGTAATCGCCACGTCGGTCTTTATAGATGATGCAAGTACCGGCAGGTGACTGAGGGTGGGCGATAATCTTGCCTGAAGCATCAAAACAGAACACACCACTGTTCTGTACCGTACACCATGTTTCACCATTTTCGCCTTGTGCAATAGATGAAACGCTGCTGCCGATGATGTAGTTCTGTGCAGAGAAACTCCAGCTGTTGAAAGCCTGCTGGCGCTGGTTAATCAGGTACAGACCTTTGTTGTAACATCCTATCCAGAGATTGTTGTCCTTATCTTCGATGATTTCGTTGACGAAGGCGGTAGCCAGATTGAAACTGCTGTTGCTGTTCTCCAACTGTTCTACCCTGTTGCTTCCCTTCCTGATCATGAGAACACCATGTTCAGAGGTGCTGATATAGAGGTTGCCTTCGTGGTCGAAGGTAGCATTGTTGATGGTTACATTATTCTGATAACCACCAAAGTCGTAGCCGGCATCAGCGATGCGGCCTGTCCGGTAATCATAATAGATGATGCCATACATGCAGGCGATGAGCATGGTCTGCGGGCGATGCTGGATGAAAGCCACAGGTGCTCCGCATGGTGATTTGAAGTCTTTGCGCTGTACCTTGCCTTGTTTCTTGATGAAACGGGTGAAGATAGAAAGGTGGCTACTCTGCCATAGATAATGATGCTTATCTTCGTAGATATGGGTAAAGAATACATCAGAATCGCGCTCAGCGTATTGCCTTTCCTGTCTGATAGTGAAAAGATGATCGGTTCCTTTCCGGGTATTTCTGTCTTTTACAGAATAGAGACCATATCCTGCTGTACCCAGCAGGATATCGCCATTGTGACTTTCTACCATAGAATAGATACGTGGCTTTCTGCCATCAGGAAACTGGAGACGGGCGAAATCGTTCGTCTCATAATTATAGCGCATCAGTCCCTTGGCACAACCAATCCACAGGTTACCTTTCTTATCTACCAGCAGGTCGGAGATAATGTTGTCAGTAATGGAGGTTGTGTCTTCTTCGTTGTGCAGATAGTTGGTAAAGCGGTAGCCGTCAAACTTGCTGAGTCCGTATTCGGTTCCCACCCAGATATATCCGTATTTATCCTGCACAATGCAGTTGATAAGCGAACTTGACAGTTTGCCCGAAGTGAAAAGTTCACCACTGTCAGCCCATACCATGAGCGAGATGGTGATAGCGAAGAGTGCCGTGAGGCAATGTCTGATATGCTTCATGTTTTCTGTCCGTTTTCTTGTTTAAAATAGGTTGTTACGGCTGCAAAAGTAACAAAAAACAATGAAAGAAACAAATTCTAATGCAACAAAATGTTTCATTTCTTTTTGTTTCTTTATCTTTTTGTGCTCTTTTTGCAGGTATGAAACAAATAGAAAAGTAATGGTAACTATTAAATGCCTGTTATTTCGTTACTTATTAGTAAATTTGCATCGTCAACAACAATAGAAACATTAAAAGCATCATAATAACAATGAATAGACAAGCAATCAAAATCTTATCGCTGGCGCTCGTATTGGCTACGTCAGGTTCTGTAGCTTTTGCTCAGAAGGTATGGAAAGGATCTTGGGCTACTGCAGTGGAATGGACTGGTAAAGGAGATATGCCTAAGGAAAGCTTGAGCAACCGTTCTTGCCGGCAGATAGTTCATGTATCTTTTGGCGGAGAGGAACTCAGAGTGAAGCTCAGCAACGAGCAGAGTAAGGAGCCGGTAGAAATCAAATCGGTGTATATTGCAGATACCGATAAGGACAGCAACTGGTTTGTGAATGGTAAGACGGTGAAGTATCTTAAATTCAATGGCAAGAAGAATGTAACCATCGCTCCAGGCAAGGCTATCTTCTCAGATGATTTGAAATATGCCTTGAAGAGTGGACAGCGCCTTACGATTACCATCGACTATGGCAAGCAGACTCCAGTGAATGCAACATCCCATCGTGGTTCACGTACCACATCTTATATAGTAAACGGTTTGCATCGTACTCCTAAACCGATGGATAAGAGTTTTGATGATGGCGAGGAGGTGGACCACTGGTACAATCTTTCCGCCATTGATGTGAAGACCGATAAGGCTACCCCTGTGGTAGCTATCCTCGGAAACTCTATTACCGATGGCCGTGGAAGTACTACTAACCATCAGAACCGCTGGACCGATTTCCTCTCGGATGCTCTGAATGCAGAGAAGCCATACGGCGTATTGAATCTCGGAATCGGTGGCAACTGCGTGGTGCAAGGTGGATTGAGCGAACCAGCCATGAAGCGTTTCGACCGTGACATCCTGGGACAGACTGGTGTGGATAAGCTCATCATCTTCGAAGGAACCAATGATATCGGTTGCTGCGGCGGAAATTATGAGCATGTAACAGATACCCTGATTGCCTGCTACAAGGTGCTGATAGCGAAAGCCAAGGCAAAGGGAATCAAGGTGTATGGCGGAACCATTACCCCAACCAAGGGAAACGGCTGGTATTCTTACTGGCATGAGGCGATGCGACAGACCGTGAACGAATGGATCAGAAAGAGCGGTGCCTTTGACGAGGTTATCGACTTTGATGAGTTGACCCGCGATCCGAAAGACCCTCAGCGTCTGAAGGCTGAGTATTCTGACGACTGGCTGCATCTCAATCCGAAGGGATACGAGGCAATGGGCAAGTTTGCCGCAGAGAAATTGAAGTAAATATATTATATGCATCTTTTATGTTATATATATAATAAGGTGTAAACTTAATGATAGAATAAAATATGGAACAGACATCTGTAACACAGGAATCTAAGGGATTCTACAAACTGAATTGGCTACAACGCATCGGATTTGGATCTGGAGACTTGGCGCAAAACCTCATCTACCAGACCATCTGCATGTATCTGTTGTTCTTCTATACCGACATCTATGGACTCAATCCGGGTGTTGCTGCCACCATGTTCTTGGTGGTTCGCTTGGTCGATGTACTCTGGGACCCGTTGGTGGGAACTTATGTAGATAAGCATAATCCACGTTGGGGTAAGTATCGTTCATATCTCGTCCTGGCGGGTTTGCCACTCACCGTACTTGCCATCCTCTGTTTTTGGAATGGTATGGAAGGACAGACAGAAACCATCAAACTTATCTATGCCTATGTAACCTACGTAGGCTTGTCTATGCTCTATACATTGATCAATGTGCCTTACGGAGCCTTGAACTCATCTTTGACTCGCGATACAGACGAGATAACCATTCTTACCTCTGTACGTATGTTTATGGCAAATGTGGGTGGACTCTGTGTATCGGCAGGTGTTCCAATCCTGGTAGCGATGCTCGCTGCAGCCAAGGATCTTCCTATTGAGATGGCGCTCTTCATGGGCTTGGGCTCTTTGCCATCTTTCATCTTTATGCCACTGGTTCCTGCCATCAAGAAAAAGGTGGGCAAGAAGAATATGTTCTACATCTTCCTTACTGTGGCTATCGTGGGTATGGCGATGCTTTATATCATCAGCAAGATGGGACCTGTAAAGGATCATATCACGCTGGTTTATATCGCTCAGTTCATCAAATCAACAGGCGTAATCGTAGCTACAGGATATATGTGGGCTCTGATTCCGGAGGTTATCTCTTTTGCAGAATATACCAGCGGCAAGCGTATTGCCGGCATCGTCAATGCCCTGACCGGTATCTTCTATAAGGCAGGTATGGCTCTGGGTGGCGTTATTCCTGGTGCAGTTCTTGCATGGACCGGTTATCAGGCAGCAGCTGCTCAGGAGAGCAACTCACTTCCTACGGATAGCAACGCCTGGTTTGTTGCCATGCTGATTTTTGCCCTGGTAGGTTTCGCCCTTCTGGTATTCTGCTTTACCCAAACCAAGGAACGTGTGGTAATGGATGAGAAGGAAACCAAGAATGTAAAGGTGAGCGACCTGTGGACAGAATTCTTCCACAACCGTCCTCTCCGTATCGTGGCGCTCTTCTTCATTACAGCCTTCGCCATGATGTCGGTAGGTAATGCTGCTGGTGCTTACTTCATGAACGATTTGGAGCAGCAGAGTGCGCTGGCACAGGAGGGTATCCGTTGGCTGGTATGTGTGATTCCTGCCATCCTGTTGGGTTTGGCGATGTTCATCATCTCTAAGTATGAGTTGACCGATGAGGTCATCGACGACATCAACAAGAAGATTGAGGCCCGACACAAGGAAGAAAACTAGAGACTATAATTATTAACGAGAAAAATAGATATAAGATATGAAAAAGATCACAACTCTGGCACTGGGGCTGATGCTTGCTTCAACAGCTTTCGCTCAAAAAGCGAACTCAGCAGCTCAAATCCCAACATTCCAGGAAGCTATGGGTAAGTACTTCCTGGTAGGTGCTGCCGTTAATACAGATTTGCCTAATGGACAAGACCCTGCAGGTGAGGAAGTAGTGAAGAAACAGTTTAACCAGGTAGTTGCCGAAAACTGTATGAAGGGTGAGAAGAATCATCCGGAGGTGAATCGCTTTGATTTCACTGATGGCGATAAACTCGCTGACTGGGCAGAGAAGAACGGCAAGACCTTGATTGGGCATTGTCTGGTTTGGCATTCTCAGCCACCTAAGTGGATGTTTACCGATGATAAGGGTAATCTAGTAAGCCGTGAAGTGCTTATCGGCAGAATGTATAACCATATTATGAATGTGGTTACTCATTATAAAGGTAGAGTAAAGGGTTGGGACGTAGTGAACGAGGCTTTCGAGGATGATGGCTCTTACCGCAAGTCTCTATATTATAAGATTATCGGTCCGGAGTTCATAGAACTGGCTTTCCGCTTTGCTCATGAGGCTGACCCTAACGTAGAACTCTACTATAATGATTATTCTACTTCGAAGCCAGCCAAGCGAGAGGCTATCTGCAAACTGGTTCGCGATTTGAAGGCGAAGGGTCTCCGCATCGATGCAGTAGGTATGCAGAGCCACAATGGTTTTGATTATCCTGACTATGCTGAGTATGAGAAGAGCATCGAGGCTTTTGCTGGTGAAGGCGTGAAGGTGATGCTGACGGAGTTGGATATGAACATGCTTCCTAATCCGGAAGGATTCGGCGGAGCGGAAATCAGCCAGAAGTTTGAACTTCAGAAAAAGTACAATCCATACGTGAAGGGACTTGACAAGAAGGCGCAGAAACTCTTCAACCAGCGTTATCTCGATCTCTTTAAGATTGTAGAGCGCCATAAGGATGTTATCAGTCGTGTTACCTTCTGGGGTGTCAACGATGGTCACTCTTGGTTGAATGGCTGGCCTATCCCTGGCAGAACCAACTATCCACTGCTCATCGACCGCAACAACGAGGTGAAGCCAGTGGTGAAGGAAATCGTAAAACTCTTTAAATAATAAACAACAATGAAAGCAAGATATTTGTTCCCAAAGGATTATATGGCAGACCCATCTGCCAATGTGTTTAACGGTCGCCTGTATGTTTACCCATCTCATGACTGGGATAGCGGCGAAAGTTTCGACGATGATGGCGGTCACTTCCAGATGAAAGACTATCATGTTCTCTCTATGGACGACGTGATGGAAGGTGAGGTAACCGATCATGGTGTGATTCTCGATGTGAAGGATGTGCCATGGGCTGAGAAGCAGATGTGGGACAACGATGTAGTAGAGAAGGATGGCAAGTACTATCTCATCTTCTCTGCCAAGGATTATAATGGCGTGTTCCATCTCGGTGTGGCTGTGGCTGATAAGCCTGAAGGTCCTTTCATTCCGAATGCCGACCCTATCCGCAAGTCATACAGCATCGACCCTTGCGTGTTCAAGGATGATGATGGCACAATTTACTGCTACTTCGGTGGTATCTGGGGCGGTCAGCTTCAGTGGTACAAGGACAACAAGGCACTGAAGGATGAGCATCTTCCAGAGGGCAAGGAGAATCCATTGCCATCTCGTGTAGCCATGATGACGGATGATGTGCAGCAGCTTGCTGAAATGCCAAAGCCTGTTGTCATCGTTGACGAAGAGGGTAATGTATTGCCAGCTGATGATCCACATCGCTTCTTCGAGGCCAGCTGGATGCATAAGTATAAGGGCAAGTATTACTTCAGCTACTCTACCGGTGATACTCATTATCTCTGCTATGCTGTAGGTGATAATCCTTATGGTCCGTTCACTTACAAGGGCGTCATCCTGGAACCGGTAGTAGGTTGGACAACCCATCACAGTATCTGTGAGTACAAGGGACAGTGGTATCTCTTCCATCACGACTGCGTGCCATCAAATGATACAACCTGGCTTCGCAGCGTAAAGGTGGCTCCTCTCTTCTATGATGAGGATGATAACATCTTGCCGGTTCAGCCTGAATAAGAGTATTATAAGTTTTAGATGACATACGTTTTAGTTGACTTTTAGGTTTATAATAGTTTTGATAAATAGTTGATATATAAGTTAATGTTAGTTTGGAAGAAACGGCATCTTCGTGAGGAGATGCCGTTTTTGCGTATGTTCCTATTCTTTCTTTTCTTCTCTTTCTGTTTTCTCTTACTTTTCATCTAATGTTATTTTTAAGTTATTTCTATCATTTTGTAGGAGATTTTGGATATTTTTATTTACCTTTGTGCCCGTAAATCATAAAAGAATAATTTATGTTGAGATTACTTTTAAGGCTTTGGTGGTTGCAGCAGCGCCGTAACTTCCACAAGCGAGATGCCTTCGTGGCGTGCTATATCATCTTCCTGTATGTGGTGATGGGCGTGAGCTTCTTTCTCAGCTTCACCGAGAATGGGGGAGAACTTGGGGGCGAAGACATGCCTGCCCTGTTGGGAGCCGGTATCGTTGTCGGTATGCTGATTCCAGACATCATCATGAAGATGGTGATGAAGCGGGATATTACGGCGATGGATGATTACGTGAAGTCGCGCCCTGTGCCGGAGAAAATCTGGAACAAGTTCCTGCTCACCACCAATCTCGTGAGCTTCTGGAACTATGTGCTTCCGGTGCTTATGCTTCCGGTATTTATCTATTTCCTGTCTGTAGGTCAGGTTATTGCCAGCTTCTTTCTGTTCCTGGCGTTTTCTTATATTGACGGCATCTACATCACCTGCTACCGCAAGTCAACAGAGTGGATTCTGAAATGGCCTTTGATACTGGGATGGATGGGAATGTTTGCCGTGCTGATAGGGTATATGTTTGTGGCTTCCTTCTTCCCGGTATGGATGGGATGGATAGGTCTCTTCTTCCTTGCCGGAGCGGTATTCGCCGGACTTACCGTCTATCTCTATCACGAAAAGATTTATAACGAGCAGAAACAGAAGGTTTCCAGGTTCCGTGGTTTCAGCCATATCAACCTCTTCAGTCTGCAATATATCGGCACATTGAGAGCAAAACGTGTCCGTACGATGGTGATTATGATTACTGCTATCTTCCTTTTCGATGCCTATCTCTTTGCCTTGCTCCCGGCAGAAGCGGGACAGGAAACGGGGGACAAGGTGGCTATGACTACCCTCTATGTGGCTGGTGCCATCCTGCTGCCATCGGTGGTGTTGTCGCAGTGGACCTTTGGCATCGAGGCAAACTTCTTCCATGGTTTGATGACCAAGCCTGTCAAGGTTAAACAGATGCTGCAGAATTGCTTTTATTATTATATGGTGGTGAGTGCTGTCGCTTTGTTGCTCACCCTTCCGTTCCTTTTCCTGCAGGCAGGAATCGGAATCCAGGTGCTTATCAGCGGTTTCTGTCTGGCAGTATTCATCAATCTCTTCAATCTGCCTACGGCACTCTTCTCTTCCCGTCTGGAGATATTCCAGACTTCCATGTTCAGCATGCAGGGAGCTAATCTGAAGATTAATCTTTATGCCATCGCCTTTCTTTTCCCGCTGGCTGGTGTCTGTGCTGTCTATTATTTCTTCGGTGAGACGGCATGGTTTATCACCTGCGTAACGCTGGCAGTCATCAGCATCGCCATCCATAAATGGTTCATCGCCAAGATTGCTGCCATCTTCGAGAAGAACAAGTATAAGCGCATGGAGAAGTTCATGGAAAGCTAAGTAAACATTAAACACTACACATTAAACATTAGAATAATGGATATCAAGATTCAGAATCTCAAAAAGATATATAATGGCAATACCGTACTCGATATTGATAATCTGGGTGTTGCAAAGGGCGAGTTGATAGGACTCGTAGGTAATAATGGTGCGGGCAAAACCACCTTGCTCCGTCTGATTCTCGACCTGATTCAGGCTGATGACGGTTTCGTGGAAAGCAATGGACAGAAGGTGAACGAGAGTGAGACCTGGAAGGAATATACCGGCAGTTACATCGACGGCAGATTCCTCATCGACTTCCTCACCCCTGAGGAATACTTCGATTTCATCGCTGATGTTTATCACATTGACGATGAAACCCTGCAGGAGCGATTGGCTCAGTTTGAGGGCTTTATGCACGATGAAATCATGGGAACCAAAAAGTATCTCCGCGATTTTTCTCAGGGCAACCGACAGAAGATTGGCATCATTGGAGCGATGATTATCAATCCGAAGGTTCTTCTCCTAGATGAGCCGTTCAACTATCTCGACCCATCTTCTCAGATGACTATCGCCCACATGATTCAGCGCATCTGCAAGGAGCAGGGTACCACGGTCATCATCTCCAGCCACAACCTCAACTTCGTTGCCGACATCTCCTCCCGCATCCTCCTGCTGGAGAAAGGCAAGCTGGTGAAGGATCTTCCGAATGCTGATGGCGCTGCCATCGCCGAACTCAACGAGTACTTCGGTATTCAGGCGGAATAAACTTTTTCCGTTAATATTATACAAATTCCATGATATGATTTGTATAATTATCGTTAAATGCTTACCTTTGCACTCAAACGAAGAAAAAAAGAATCAATGAGCAAAGGAAAATTAGCAAAGTTCGCGGATATGGAGCGTTTCGAGAACGTGTTCCAGTATCCATATAGTGTTGTAGATGACGTGCCTTTCGATATGAAGGGCAAGTGGCGTGAGATGTATTTCCACAATGATAACCCTATCGTGCTGGAGTTGGGATGCGGCAAGGGTGAATATACCGTGGAACTTGCCAAGCTCTATCCTGAGATGAACTTCATCGGTGTGGATATCAAGGGCGCACGTATGTGGACCGGTGCCAAGAAGGCGATAGAGGAAGGACAGAAGAACGTGGCTTTCCTCCGTACCAACATCGAGATTATCGACCGCTTCTTTGCCGAGGATGAGGTGCAGGAAATCTGGCTTACCTTCTCTGACCCGCAGATGAAGAACCCTCGCAAGCGTCTTACATCTACTTACTTCATGAACCGTTATCGCCACTTCCTCGTGGATGGCGGTATCATCCATCTGAAGACGGACTCCAACTTCCTCTTCACTTATACTACTTATATGGTGGATGGCAACCATCTGCCTGTGCTCTTCCGCACCGAGGACCTCTATCATCAGGAGGGTATCGATGAGGAAACCCGTAAGATTCTCTCTATCCAGACCTATTATGAGAGTATGTGGATAGAGCGTGGCTTGAACATCAAGTATCAGAAGTTCGCCTTGCCACGTGAGGGGGAGTTGGTGGAACCTGATATTGAGATTCCGCTGGATGATTATCGCAGTTATCGCCGTGATAAGCGAAGCTCAAAGGATACAGCGAAGTAGATTTTTACAATGATTTGAATAAGCTTCCGCAATGCTTTGAATGCCTTTCCTCAAGCGTTATTGGCGTTTGAAGAATGCGTCATAAGTATCTGAAAGAAGTAACTGAAGTTGTTCGGAGATACAATAGAAGTTGTTGGAACAGTAAGTATCTCGAAGCGCACAACAGCTGATATGCGGTCGCACATCAGCTGTTGTGCGCTTGTCTTTCAGCTGTTGTGCATGCGTAGAACAGCTATTGTGCGGCTTTTTAATGGCAATTCTATTGATTGTCTTTGTTAATCAAGTTGACTACCACTTTTACCATAACATCTTTTTCCTCAGTTCTGCTTTCTGCAATCATCAGAGTCAGGGCAACGAGTGTGTTGTCGGCAATTCTCTTATGTCCATTTTCTGCATACAGAATGCCATTCTTCTCCATAAACCAAAGAAAAAGCATGGCCGCAATTCTCTTGTTGCCATCGCTGAATGAATGGTTTTTTACGACAAGGTAGAGCAGCATGGCTGCTTTTTCTTCTACCGAAGCGTAGAGTTCTTCACCGCCGAAGGTTTGGTAAATCTGACCTATGCTGCTCTTGAATGAATCATCCTTCTCATTGGCAAACCATTTACTGCCTCCAAACTTTTCTTTCAAAGCATTGATGGCTTCCATTGCATTTTCGTAGGTGGCATGGAACGGCTCGGCTTGAGTCGTCTTGTCTATGAGTAATGTCTGATAATCATATTTGTCGAGAGTATCCAGGGCATAAACATAGTCGCTGATGACATTGAACAGTCCGTTGTATTCGCCCTCGGATACCTGATCTTGCAATGTAATCGCACGTGACATCAAACGAACCACTTCTTTCAGTTCGTTGTAATTGTCTAGGCGTTTCTGGTTGATGGCGTAACCCTTGATAATGTATTGCTTCAAGATAGAGGTTGCCCAACGGCGGAAAGAGGTCGCATTCTTGCTATTCACTCTGTATCCTACCGAAATAATCATATCAAGATTATAATAAGGAATATCACGAATGATTTGTCTCTTACCCTCAAAACGAACCTGTGCATTTTTTGCACAAGTTGACTTTTCGTCTAGTTCTTGACTCTTGTAAATGTTGCGAATGTGTCGTGTAACAGATGTTCTGTCAACAGCAAACAATTCTGCCATTTGGCTTTGTGTAAGCCAAACGGTATCATTCTCTAATTTTACATTCAGCTCTATGTTGCCCTCTGGGGAACGATAGATTTCGATGGAAGAATTTCTCTGCTCCATACCTTTCATTATTTAAATGTCCTTACACTAGTACCCAACTTTTGGATAATTCGGCAAAGATACGATAATTATCTGATTCCTACAAGGTTTTCGAGTATTTTTTCTTCTTTTTGATGAAATTTGCGAAAGATTGAAATGGAAGGAATGTTTTGTTTTTGATTACTTCCAGATTAAATATCAGGACTAGTCTTAGGTTAAGGATATGTATAGTATGTTATGTTCTTCCTATACCTTTTGTTAAATCCGGGAATAATCTTGTTGAATTCAAGAAAAAAAGGTGGAAATGCTTGGCGTTTCCACCTTATTTTATTATATTTGCAGCAAGTTTTTGAAGAAATGCAGTATTCTCAGGGACTGCATGGAACTGACGAAACGACTAAAAGAACAGAAAAGTAATAACTAACTAGATAAACGACAAAATGATGAACTACAAGAAATTGGCTCTTACCGTTGCGGCTGGAGCGATGGCAACAACAATGATGGCGCAATCTGCACCAAAATTGAATGCCAACAACATCGACGAAGTAATCAAGGCGATGACCTTGGAAGAAAAAGCCCAGATGCTGGTGGGCGGTGGTAACGATGGATTCGTGGGCAGTGGCGCTATGCTCGGACATCAGAAGAAGTTCGTGCCGGGTGCTGCGGGTACTACTGTAGCCATCCCTCGTCTCGGCATTCCTACTACCGTTCAGTGTGATGGTCCTGCCGGTGTTCATATCGATGCTCATCGCCAAGGTGACAGCCGTAGCTACTTTGCTACCGGTTTCCCTATCGGAACCTGTCTGGCTTCTACCTGGAACACTGACCTGGTACGCAAGGTGGGTGAGGCTATCGGTAACGAAACCCTGGAGTATGGCTGTGATGTTGTGCTCGGACCGGGTATGAACCTGCATCGCAATCCGCTCTGCGGCCGTAACTTTGAGTATTATTCTGAAGATCCAATCGTAACGGGTCTTATCGGAACCGCCTTTGTACAGGGTGTGCAGAGTCAGGGCGTGGGTGTAAGTGCCAAGCACTTTGCCGTGAACTCTCAGGAAACTGACCGTACCAAGGTGGATGAGCGATTGAGCCAGCGTGCTCTCCGTGAGCTGTACCTGAAGGGTTTCGAGATGATGGTTCGCAAGAGCAATCCTTGGACTATCATGTCTGCCTATAATAAGATTAACGGTGTTTATGCCCAGGGCAACAAGGGACTCTTGACCGATATTCTCCGCAACGACTGGGGATATAAGGGAATCGTGGAGACCGACTGGATTGGTAAGCGTGCCGACCTTCCGCTGGAACAGGAAGTAGAGGCTGGCAACGACCTGATGATGCCAGGTTATCCAGCTCAGGTGCAGGATATTGTTGATGCAGTAAAGAATGGCAAGCTGGATATCAAGGATGTGGACCGCAATGTTCGCCGTATGCTCGAATATATCGTGAAGACTCCTCGATTCAAGGGATATAAATATAGTGGTGAGCCAGACTTGAAGGCTCATGCTGCCATCACCCGTCAGAGTTCTACCGAGGGTATGGTGCTCCTGAAGAATGATGCCGCTCTTCCTATCCAGGGCTTGAAGACCGTGGCGCTCTTCGGTGTCAACTCTTACGACTTCATGTCGGGTGGCCTTGGCAGTGGAGCAGTTAATGTAGGCTATTCTGTAGATATGGTTACCGGTTTGAAGAATATCGGCGTGGCAACTACTCCTCAGCTTACGGAAATCTATCAGAATTATGTGAAGTATGCCAAGGCTAAGTTGAAGGCAGACAAGAATCCGATGATGTGGTTCCTGGATCAGGGTCAGCCAAAGCTCGATGAAATCGAGATTACTGAGCGTTGTGTAGCTGGCGAGGAGCCAAAGGCAGACGCTGCTATCATCACCATCGGTCGTCAGGCAGGTGAGGGAATGGATCGCCAGATCAATGGTGAGTTCAACCTCAGTCAGATAGAGCAGGATATGATTTTCCGTGTATCTGATGCTTTTCATGCCAAGGGTAAGAAGGTGATTGTCATCATCAACTCTGGTTCTGTGATGGAGACTGCCAGCTGGAGAGACCGTGTGGATGCTATTCTCGTAGCTTGGCAGCCAGGTATCGAGGGCGGCAACTCTGTAGCTGATATCCTGACTGGTAAGGTGAATCCATCGGGTAAGTTGACCATGACCTGGCCTATCGCTGCTACCGATCATCCTTCTACAGCCAACTTTGCCAAGGATTACGATATGTATACCTACAAGAATCTGCTGGATTGGAGCAAGGGTAATATCAAGGGTTACGATTATAGCAACCACGAGGAGGATATCTACGTAGGTTATCGCTACTTTGATACCTTCAAGAAGAATGTGGCTTATCCTTTCGGTTATGGCTTGAGCTATACTACCTTCGAGTTTGGCAAGCCATCAGTCAAGGCTAAAGGCAACAATATCGAGGTTAGCGTAACTATCAAGAATACCGGTAAGGTTGCCGGCAAGGAAGTTGCTGAGGTTTATGTTACCGCTCCTAAGGGCGCTTACGAGAAGCCAGCCAAGGAACTCAAGACCTTCGGCAAGACCAAGTTGCTGAATCCAGGTGAGAGCCAGACTTTGAAGATGACCCTCGAGAAGCGTGATCTTGCCAGCTTCGATGAGGCCAACAGTCAGTGGAAGGTAGATGCAGGTAACTATCTCTTTAAGGTAGGTAGTGACGTAGAGAACATCAAGGGTACTGCTACATTGAAGGTGGCAGAATACACCGAGAAGACAAGCAATGCCTGCGCTCCTAATGTTCAGTTGAACTATCTGAAGCAGAATAAATAATTCGTGGTTTGTGCAAAATGAAATAGATTAAACAGAAACGCCTCTATCTCCGAAAAAGAGATAGAGGCTTTTTTATTGTAATTCCGTTGTAAGGAATTGACCACACAGCGCACGCAGATAGTTCGCTTTTATTCTAGCATTGTTCGCTTACCTCTTCATAGATTTTGCGGCATCTGTTTTCCTTCATTTTATTCTTTACGCCAACGGCTATCATATCCTCTACGGTCGGATGCCCAGTTCCATTTACAGATGTTGCGTGTTCACCATTATATCCCTCGGTGCAATGGGTGAGGTCGTAGGCAGGAGCTAAATGCCAATGCCATTTGCCATCGCTCTCTTTCTGAACCAAGAAAGAGAAGTTCTTGCAGTGGTCGTCCTTGTTGTCCATTATGTAATTAAAAACCATGCGGCGGAACATCTCTTCTACATCCTCTTGGCTCTGAGTAAGATAACCAGTAAGCGCCAAAAGGTTGAGATAATCGAGAATGGGGTTGGAAAGGGAAACGTTGAGCAAGGCTCCAGCTGTGGCTACGTGAATGCGTTCGCCTGTTGGAGAAATGTCGAAGCGACGGCAGGCAAAATACTTGTTGTTTAACAGTTTGAAGTCGGGTACTTGGATACCACATTGCTTGGCTATCTTATTATAATGATACTCTTGCTTTCCCATATCTTGTGGGTCATAGGTATGGCGAAACTTGACCAACCAATGGCCATCCTCATTTGTGAAAATGGCTTTCGGGCGACAACCGCCACTATTACCACTATTATATAATAGCAAACCAGCGTCATTATCCTGTTGCTCCTTCAATACTTCCAAGGCTTTGGCTTGTAAAAGGTCAAAGTCCTCAATCTCGTGTCCAGTCTGGATAGAAGTTATAGGTTCGTAGGTCAATGCGCCCATACCTCCATTGCCCACGATGCTCAGTCGGTCGAGAGCAGATAGCTCAAAGTCGTTGATGCCCTCTTTTAGCAAGGCTTTATGCAATAGGTATCTACCATATCCATCGGGAAGGCTGTCTTCGAAGATGCCAAAGTTCCCGTTGAAAGGGGTGGCTTTGGCAATGAAAAGACCAGGCTTCAGTGGCAATTCCAACGGAGATATACTAAAGCCAGATGCCAACCACTGATTGTCATACTCGAATGTGCATACTTTTCCATCGGCACTCAATGACAGTGTGCCGACTTTCTCCTGGTGATATTTCACGGCTAAAGATTCTATATGTTTCATTGTCTGTAAGCCTTTTTCTTGTTAGCGTTTCTTTTTATCTGTTGCAACTCCTCCATGGTGGAGTACTTGGGTTGCGAGAAGACGTTCTTGATTTCTGAGGTGTAGTCCAACGCTATGGCGATACCAATCAGATTTTTGAGGGAGATGAGGCCTTTTTGCTCGAATCTGGTGATGTTGCTGACGGCAACGCCTGACTTGTCTGCCACTTGCTCACGTGTCAGATTCTTTTCTATTCTTCGTTTTCTGAAGTCGTTTGCCATCTCCTTTGCAATCTCATCAGGATTGTCGTGGAGGTAGCTGTCTAATATTGCTAATATATTATTCGTTTCTTGCATAATCATTGGGATAATAATAAGATATTATCAGTTGCAAAGATACAAATAATAATGTTATGTTCCAAATAAAAATCAACTAAAAAAGTTAAAATCCCTTATAACCTTGTCTCTTATCCTTAAAAGCAAAGAACTCCCATCTCTGAAAAGAGACGGGAGTTCTTGTTTAGAAGGAATACTGGGCGGAAATCATCAGTTCGCGAGGGCGAAGATAATAGCAGTCGGTCAATGTACTGATGCCGCTATAGATGGTTTCCATATAATTCTTCTTATTGAATAGGTTTCGAAGCTCTGCTGAAAGGCGGAGCTTTTTCATTCTCCAAACTGCAGAGGCATCGCCAAGGAGGGTGTTAAGATGGCTGCCCTCTTGCAGTTCATTGCGATAATGTACGAGCGAGAAGGAGAGGTCCACATGGCTGATGGTAGCGGTGGCAGATATGCTTTGGAGCCAATTAAATAACGATGACTTCGCCATTTTTTGACGTTTCGAGTTGTAAAAAGAGAATTCTCCCTCATAGCTAAAGGCGCACCAGGACGGCGAGAAGTCGATGCTAGGCTTTACAGTATAGTTGTCGGCGGTGTAGCTGATGGCTTTGCCGCTGCTGTATTGCTCACCCTTGCTGTAGTTGTAACTGCCCTCCAGGCGGGTCTTCAGATGAAGGTCGTAGAAACCCTTGGAGATATAGAGCGAACCTCCGATGTCGTTGCTCTTGCTGTCCTGCTTATATAATGAGGTATAGTATTTGCCATCCACGATGCGTAGGTCGGATGCCGTGTTCATCCAGTTTTTGCTGGCATTGACCGATGCGCTGAAGAAGATTTCCTTGATAGGGCGCTTGTAGTCGTAACTCAACTTGCCATAAAGAGAGCGAGTTATCGGAATGATGTCGCTCGAAGTGTACCAAGAACGATAACTTTGACGATATTGCTTCATGGCGTAGTTGGTGGCATTGCCTGTTCCTGTACTGTATCCTGTGTAGATAGTCAACTCTCTACGGAAATCCAATTTCTTATATAAGTAAAGGTAGGGTGATACGGTAAGTAGAGTCTTCTGTGGATAGGTGAAGCGTTCCCAGATGAAATCGGGAGAGAACGACATACGGAACGTCTCGGTCTTGTATTGCCAGTAAGGGGTGAACTTCCCTGTGATGTTAAGGCTGTTTTGACCGATTTCATCGTGACTATTTTCGATGAATCCGTTGTTTTTGCCGATTTTATCGCTTCTTTCCTGATATTTCGCATAGATGTTGTTGAGGTCGATACTCATTCTATATTCCTGTGTCCAGTGGAAGCGATTCTTCATCCACTGTAAGGCGTGGGCTGTATGCCAAAGGTTGGTGCGGATGCGATTGCGCTCGTCGTTAACGTAGAGGTCCGCCACACCATGGTGATAGTCGGCAGTGCTACGCCAGGAGAGTTGGCTCTTCTTGAAGACGAAGAGACGGTAGATACTTGCCGAGAGGTCGAGCTTTGGGATGCGGACACGTTGGGTAAGCGTGTCGTTGATGTTTGACAAACCGTCGCTTTGTGCTGCGCTGAGGCTGATGCTCTCGTTGCCATAATGCTCAGCCTTGTTTACCTTGTTCTCCCATTGCAGATTGAAGGCATCGCTGATTATCGTCTTGTGGTTGTGCTCCGTGGTAACTGTGGGAGCTTCGCCGCCGAGGTCGTAGATACTCATGTTCTCTCGCTCTTGTCGGGTTACCGTACGAAGATAGTTGGCTTCTATGCGAGTCTCTGCATCGTCCTTGTTCTTCTTGATATGGTTGATGGAGTATTTTTGCGAGGTGTTGAAGCGCAGGCGTTCTTCGTCAATAGGAGCGTCAAGCGATGGTACTGATATCCATGATGGAAGGGAGGCAGGAGCCAGACGATTGCTGTAAGATGCGAGTTGGTTAAGTGCATAGCCGAGATTTTTACCTGTTCTGTCGTATTCTGCATCATACATCATCTGTTTCTTCTTGCCAATTTGCATGATATTGATGCTTCCGCCTACGCGGGACGGATGCCCTACGAGCATGTAAGGCTTGAGGGTGGACATCAGTTTGTTGCGAGCACTGTCTTTCAGGGCGATGTTCATCGCTACATTATCCGTAAAGGTCTTGTTCTGGAGCGCCTTGATAGGCTGGTCATGCTCGATGACTTCGGCCTTTTTCACATCTTTCGCCTTGATGTTCTCCTCTAGTTGGTTATATTTGCCACCGGTCAGGTCGAGACCTTCCACAGTGAATCGGTTGATGGGCTTACCATTGTAGTTGATACGACCATTCTTCTCTATATCCACGCCTGGCAGCTTTTTCAGTACATCTTTCAGTGAGTTATCTCGTTCGTTGGCAAAGCGGGTGAGGTCGAAAGATATGGTGTCTCGACCCGTGATGCGAGAGCCTTTCACCTGTACTTCCTTCAAGACAAAAGCTGTTGAAGCCATACTGATGATGGTTTCTTTTCCCGATGAAACCGCCTTTTTTTGCTTTTTATAGCCCATGTAGGAAACTTGCAGCATATCGCCAGTTTGCTTTTGTGCTATGGGAATCAGGAAAGTTCCGTCTTCCTTGCTGCGTGTAAACTTCAAGGGCTTTCCATTGCGCAGCAGTGTAACCGATACGTTGGTCAGACGGTTGTGTGTAAGTGAATCTTCCACATAACCGCTAATCTTCTCTTGGGCAAACGCATGGCACGCCACGAACAGAATAGTGAAAAGAACTATTATTTTCTTCATCTTTTTTCTCTCTTTTCTATTTTACCTTAGACACTTATCTTGCTGATGTCTTTAAGACGCTTGTCTGGCAAAAATGTAAACTGCTAATTATTTTTCTATCGGATTGTATGGCTCAGCACGCTTGGAATGCTTCAGGATATTTCCTTTTTCATCCTTGATCTTTACAATTGCAGCATACTTGGCATCTTGAAGCAGATAGCCGATAGGGTCGGCATAGTATTTCTTGTAAATGGAGGTCAATGATTTGCGGTCGATAGGCTCGAAAGTCTTACCTTTATAATAGATAGGTATGGAGCCTTTGCCTGTTGTGAGTCCTACAGCTGTAAATCCATAATCGTTCTCGGAGTCGTGAGCCTTGAGTATCAATCCCGGCAGTCCGCTCAGCTTCCAGGGACCATTGTCAATAGGGATGTCTTCCGTGTACCATGCAATCCATGTTCTCCCCTTAAACTTGGCAATAGCCTGGTGGCACTCGTAACCGCAGATGGAATCGATACTGTCTGTGAGTTGCCAGTCTATCGGTTCCATCGGTTCAATGCACAAATATCTGTCAGCAGCAAAGAAATCGAGATAAGCGGTCTTGCCCTGTTCTGGATAGTTCTTATATACTTTCCAATTAATCTGTCCGCCATTACCGGAGAAATTGACAGGTATTCCTTTTGCCATATTTGCGGAGATGGTAGAGTCTCTTTGGAATATCGGATAACTGTAGAATGCGGAATACTTGTTGCCAATCTGCAAGAGCATTTTCTCTTCGATGCGGCCAATGATGGTGTCGGTCTTGGTATATTTCTTTTCGTAAATATACTCGGCATCATATACTACCTGATACTTTACCTGATCAATGGAATCTCCAATGCCAATGCTTGATTCATCGAACAGGTTTACTGTTTGAGCTTGGAGCATGCATGCATATAATGCAAGCCATGCTATTAATAATACCTTTTTCATAATCTTCGTCTATTATTCATTATTTTATCTGTTTCATTCGTTTTTGTGATGCAAAGGTACTGAGATCATCCGATGAAATCGATGATTTCTGTTACTGAGTTATTATTTTTGCTTTTTTTTGTCTATTATTATTTTATTACTCTTGCCTTTGTTTACGGATTTTTCAGTAACTTTGCTGTCAAATTCAAAAGATCAGAAAAGTATGAACAGTAACAGTAAGCTGAAAATAGTATGGATGGTATGTGGAGTAGCAATCGCATTGTTGTTCTGCACGCAGGCATATTGGCTCCATCTTCAATGTCAATATAGCTTAGACCAGCAGGTAGAGCAATTCAAGAAGGATTGTGATGAAGTGTTAGCGCAAGATTTGAAGAATAGAAAAAAGTTGCAGGAGAATTCATCTACGAAAGGTAGAAGAGATACGGTTATGCTTAAGATAGAATCTGAATATGATATGAAGAAGGGATGTAGCCGTACTACGCTTTCTTTTTGGAACAATCACCGCTTTCTTGTCCGTTTGAATGATCCTGATCTTACGGGTGATGATGCTTATCTCATCATCAGCAGATATCTGGCTTATATAGGTAAGCATCCCTCGTTGGCTTCTTATCAAAGATTACTGGATGATAAGGGATATGGGAAGATATCCTTTTTTCGCCATCTGGATTACAAGACTGTCTTCCTGAATGCAAAATATGATGCCGAAGGCAGATGGTCACGTGTGGTGACGGTAAAGTATCAGACGAACCCAATGTTTCGCCAAGGTATTTCTTTTCAGGTGCCCATTCCTATTACTCGAACGTTCAAAGCCATGATGTGGCAATTGATAGGAAGCATCTTTCTCTTTTTCATATTGATAGGATGTCTGTATTATCTGGTGAAGACCATAGTCTTCCAGAAACGCATTGATGGCATTCGCCATGAGTTTCTGAAGAATATGATTTATGAGTTGAAGCAACCGAAAGAAGACGACAAAGGTGAAGAATCTGCTGTTTTTATCGGTTCCATTGCTTTCTACTATGCGCAGAATGAACTGCTATGTGGTAATTTCAGAGTAGTCATCACATCTCGTCAAGCTGAAATTCTGAAGCTTCTTGCCGAGAACCAGAACCAGCTTGTAGAGCGGGATTTCATATTGAATGAAGTATGGGGTGATGATTCATACTCCAATTCCCTTGCCCTGAACGTGCAGATTACCTATCTTCGCAGGGCATTGAACCTGGATGAAAAGGTAAGTATCGAAGCTGTCATCAAAAAGGGATATATCCTGCGAACCTGTTGATCTTGTTATCAACTCTCATCTTTTTAGAAAGGTGGAAGTTTTTTTATCTTAATTTATTTTGTCCTTCACCTATTTTGTTGTAACTTTGCAGTCGAAATTCGAATTTAAATTATTTTATGTAATTATGGCAAAAAAAGCTCTTTTAATGATTCTCGACGGATGGGGAATCGGTAAGCATGATAAGGGTGATGTTATCTTCAAGACTCCAACTCCTTATCTCGATTATTTGACAGCAGTTTCAGCACATTCTACTCTCCAGACTTGTGGCGAGGACGTAGGTCTTCCTAAAGGTCAGATGGGTAACTCTGAGGTAGGTCACCTCAACATTGGTGCTGGTCGTGTGGTATATCAGGACCTCGTTAAGATCAACAAGGCTTGCGAGAGCGGTGACATCTTGAAGAATCAGGAGATCATCAACGCTTACAGCTATGCTCAGAAGACTGGTAAGAAACTCCACTTGATGGGCTTGACTTCTACCGGTGGTGTTCACTCTTCTTTGGATCACCTCTTCAAGTTGATTGAGATTGGTAAGGAATATGGTTTGAAGGAGACATACGTTCACTGCTTCATGGATGGTCGTGATACAGACCCTAAGAGCGGTAAGGGCTTCATCGAGGAGGTGCAGGCTTGCTGCGACAAGAATGGTGCACACATCGCAAGCATCGTGGGTCGTTTCTATGCTATGGACCGTGACAAGCGCTGGAACCGTGTGAAGGAAGCATACGACTTGCTCGTTGAGGGTAAGGGTAAGCAGGCTGACGATATGGTGAAGGCAATGCAGGAGAGCTATGATGAGGACGTAACAGACGAGTTCATCAAGCCAATCAATAACTCTAAGGTTGACGGTACTATTCAGGAGGGTGATGTTGTTATCTTCATCAACTACCGTAACGACCGTGCCAAGGAGTTGACACAGGTATTGACTCAGCAGGATATGCCAGAGGAAGGCATGCACACCATCAAGGACTTGCAGTACTACTGCATGACTCCATACGATGCAGGCTTCCAGGGCGTTCACATCCTCTTCCCTAAGGAGAACGTAATGAATACCCTCGGTGAGTACTTGAGCGCACAGGGCAAGAAGCAGCTCCACACTGCAGAGACAGAGAAGTATGCTCACGTAACATTCTTCTTCAATGGTGGTCGTGAGACTCCATACGAGGGCGAAGACCGTATCCTGGTTCCTTCTCCAAAGGTGGCTACATACGACTTGAAGCCAGAGATGAGCGCTTACGAGGTAAAGGATAAGTTGGTTGGTGCTATCAACACTCAGGAGTACGACTTCATCGTTGTAAACTTCGCTAATGGTGATATGGTAGGTCACACAGGAATCTACAACGCTATCGCTAAGGCTGTTCACGCTGTTGACAACTGCGTAAAGGACGTTATCGAGGCTGCTAAGGCTAACGATTATGAGGCTATCATCATCGCTGACCACGGTAATGCAGACCACGCTATCAACGAGGACGGTACCCCTAACACCGCTCACTCTTTGAACCCAGTTCCATTCATCTACGTAACTGACAACAATTCAGCTACTGTAAAGGATGGTCGTTTGGCAGACGTAGCTCCTTCTATCCTCCATATCATGGGCTTGGAGAAGCCTGCAGATATGACAGGTGAGAACTTGATTTCTGACAACAAGTAAAAACGATTTTATATACCTCAAAAAAGTATCCTAAGATACTTGGCTAAGTATCTTAGGATACTTGCGTAAGTATCTTAAGATACTTTTGAATTTATATTAAGCATGAACGTAAAGATAGAAGAAAGTTGGAAACAGCATATAGGAGAAGAGTTCAACAAGCAGTATTTTGTTGACCTCACAAACTTCGTGAAAGAGGAATACCTGCGTACGCCCTGTTATCCTCCTGGCCGCTTGATTTTCAATGCCTTCAATCTCTGTCCTTTTGATGATGTGAAGGTAGTGATTATCGGACAGGATCCATACCATGAGCCGGGTCAGGCGATGGGACTGAGTTTCTCTGTGCCGGACGGAATCACTTTCCCACCATCATTGATTAATATATTCAAGGAGATTCAGATGGATCTCGGTACTCCGATGCCAGCTACGGGCGATTTAACCCGCTGGGCAAAGCAGGGAGTATTGTTGCTCAACGCCACGTTGACCGTTCGTGCCCATCAGGCAGCGAGTCATCAGCGCAAGGGCTGGGAGGAATTCACAGATGCTGCTATCCAGGCGCTCAGCAAGGATAAGGAGCATCTGGTGTTTATCCTTTGGGGCGGTTATGCCCGGAGCAAGGCGAAGCTCATCGATACAAGCAAGCATCTGATATTGGAAAGCGTTCATCCTTCGCCATTATCAGCCAACCGTGGCGGATGGTTTGGCAATCATCATTTCTCCCGCTGCAATGCGTATCTGCAGCAGAACGGAATTGCGCCTATCCAATGGTAGGTACACCGATTAATATATAGCTATCCACTCATGGGTAGCTATCATTATTTTTTATTATACACTCAAAGAAATTTATTCATCTCAAAAACATTATGAAGAAAGACGAACTGCGTATTCTGCAGGTGGGCAACGTATTGGTTTCACCTGATATTATCACCGAAAAATTCTGTTGCGACCTTGATGCCTGCAAGGGTGAGTGCTGCATCGAAGGCGATGCGGGAGCTCCTGTTACCCTGGATGAGATTATGGAGATTGAGGATGCGCTGGATGTGGTTTGGGATGATCTCTCAGCTTCTGCCCAGGCTATCATAGATAAGCAGGGCGTGGCTTATACCGATATTGAAGGCGATTTGGTGACGAGCATCGTGAATGGTAAGGATTGTGTGTTTACATGCTACCAGGATTTGAAAGACCTGGGCGATGGACATACGATTCCGAATTGTTGTCTCTGTGCCTTGGAGCGTGCTTATCGCGAAGGAAAGTCGAAGTTCAAGAAGCCTATCTCCTGTGCTTTGTATCCAATCCGTGCCAAGGATTTCGGCAACGAGGTGTATGGCATCAACTATAACAAATGGCGTATCTGCAAGGATGCCATCAAGAAAGGAGAGGAGTTGAATCTTCCGGTTTATAAGTTCCTGGAGGGTCCGTTGGTAGAGAAATTCAGCAAGGAATGGTATGATGAGCTTTGCGAAGTGGCAGAGCAAGTACTTGCCGAATTGGAAGACTAAATTCAGTTAGAGACTTTGGAAGATAATAGTTCCGAAGTCTTTTTTGTTTTATAAAAAAAGAGATTTCGAAACGCTGTTGAGCTTATTCCGAAATCTCTAATCCTTCTATATTTGTGATATTACTTCTTCTGAAGCCTTTATCCCATGTTATCACGAAATCTTTTTGATGCTCAGCATGGAAACGGTAATAGGCTTGCTCGTCCATTTCGCCACTGCATACATATTGGTTTCCGTTAATATGAAGTGTTGTTCCTTTGCTGGCATTGCGTATCGTGAGCCGGATGGTTCCACGGAACGGACGTCCGAAGTCTATACGGCATCCCTGATGATCAAATTCCTCCTGGTATGGTTCTAATACCATTTGAAGTTTGTTCTGGGTGAGGTATGGCAGCTGGTCAACAAAGATATAGTTTACCGTATCTTTGAAGGCGCCTGTCGGATGAACCCATCCTGAAGATTGGTATTCAGCCGATTTCCACTCAGTAGTGTATATTCTATTGTCAAAGTGTTCCTTTTCGTTGTAACTGCCGCCTTTCAGGGGCTTGCACCACCATGTTTCGTCTGCTTTATGATAAAAAGGAACAGAGTCTGTATACCAGCCATGAAGTTCCAGCGAGAGTTGTTTGCTCTTATTTCTTATTCTTCCTGGTGCATACCAGACCGCGATGATGTTTTCGCCCTTTTTCAGATATCTGGAGATATCTATGGTTTGCATCAGAAGGATGCTGTCTCTGGCTCCTTCGTTGAAAATGCTTGGCGTAGCATTTCTTTCGTTGATGTATAGGCGGGTATTTCCTCCACTTGCCATGTTTATCTCAGCCTTTAAAGGCTTTTGATCAAGATGATAGATTTTCCTGTATAATATCTCAGAAGAATCGTTGGGGAATGGATATGATACCCAATGGGTACCGAATTCCTGTGCATAGGAATTCAGCACCCAGAGAGTTGTAAAGATGAGAATTGTAAAATATCTCATAGATTATTATTTGTCTATTTTATGAGTTTTGTTTCGCCAGCCTTGAAATTTAATGCTTTCTGCTTACCATTATACTTGACGGTCAGGTTTCCGGCATTCTTGCTGGTGATGGAAGCTTTGCTGACCTTTCCTCCGTTCCATACGAGATTAATCTCGTAGTTTCCACGTGCTTTGATACCCTTAATTTCGCCTGCAGGCCATTCTTTAGGTAGAGCAGGAAGAAGATGCATAGTCTCGCCATCGCATTGCATCAGCATCTCGCATACACCTGCTGTGCCTCCGAAGTTGCCATCTATCTGGAAAGGTGGATGGGCATCAAAGAGGTTAGGGTAGGTGCCACCGCTGTGGTGTTTGCTGTCCTTGTAGACTTCAGGGCTTACGTAGGTGAGCAGCTTGCGGTATATCTGATAAGCTTTGTCGGCACGATGCAGACGAGCCCAGAGGTTGATTCTCCAGCCTGTACTCCAACCGGTGGAATTATCGCCCTTGATTTCCAGGGTCTTGGTTGCGGCAGCAGCAAGTTCCGGAGTCTTGTTTACCGAAATCTGATGGAATGGATAGAGCCCCAGCAGGTGTGACTGGTGGCGATGATGCCAATCCTGGTCTTCCCAATCGTGGTACCACTCCATCAGATTGCCCCGCTTACCGATGTGGTAAGGGCGCAGGCGATTGAGGGCTGATTGCAACTGCTGCTGGTAATCGTTGTCGATGCCCAGGGCTTTTGCTCCCTTGATGGTATTCTTGAAGAGCTCGCGGATGATGGCGAGGTCGGCGGTTCCGCCATAGAAACTGCTGCCACGGTAGCCCTTATCGGTAATGTAATCTGCCTCTGGCGATGTGCAAGGAGCAGTAATCAGCTCGTTTGGATTGTGTGGATTCGGGATGAGCCACGCAAGCAGGAAGTCGGCAGCCCCCTTCATCAGCGGATAGGCTGTATTGCGAAGATATTCGGTATCGCGGGTATAGTCATAGTGATCCCAAAGGGTTTCTACAAGCCAGGCTCCACCCATAGCCCAGTTGCTCCATTGCGGACTTTCGTTTCCGGTTCCTACAGGATTGGTCATTGCCCAGGCATCAGTGTTGTGTCCAGCGCACCATCCCTTATCGATACCATAGAAGTGCTGGGCATTGTGGCGACCTGTCACAGCCATACCCTCTACCAATCCGTCTACTGGGGCTACCAGTTCTGAGAGGTTCGCAACTTCTGCCGGCCAGTAATTTTCTTCCAGATTGATGTTGATGGTATAGTTGCCGCGCCATGGCGAACGGAGGGCTGGTGCCCAGAGTCCCTGTAGGTTGGCAGGCACTCCCTTGGTTCTACTGCTGCTGATGAGCAGGTATCTGCCATACTGGAAATAGAGCTGTTCCAGATAAGGGTTGTTCTCGTGGTTGTCGCTGTAGGCGAGCAACTGTTTGTCGGTAGGGCGGGTGGCATCAAACTTGGCTCCTTTCAGGTTCAAACTCACTCTATCAAAGAGTTTCTTGTAGTCGGCGATGTGACGCTGTTTGAATTCTTCGTAAGTGAAGTTGGCAAGGTGCCAGGCTTCATCGGTTACGTTCTCGATGTATGGAGCTCCTTCCTTCACAGGATGCTTGTCGAATCCGTTGTAACTTGTTTCGTTTACGAGATAGATGATAGCCTCGCTCACATTCTTCAGATGGAGTACAGAATCGCTTGCCCACACTTTTCCGTCGGTGTTCTTCACCTGAAGCATGGCACAGTAATGCGTACTGTTGGCTTCATCGCCGAGAACATGTCCCGTCATGGTGAGCTGTCCTCTGGATGCTTTTACCTGATGGGGAATGAGGGAAGTGAGTGAGATGTCGCTGTTGATGGATCTCTTCTGGGAGGCACTCAGCTTGATGGCAATCATCTTGTCGGGATGAGAAGCAAAATACTCTTTGGTGTATTGGATGCCGTTGCGCCTGTAATGAACAGTAGCCAGGGAGTTGTCGAGGCTCAGTTCGCGGTAATAATCCGTAAACTCGCCCTGGTTGCAGTCTTTGATATTGATCATGCCCAGTGGCTGATAGAACTCCGAGTTATGGCCTTGCACATAGTGTTGCAGGGAATCGGCGGTCTTGTAATCCTCCTTGAACAGCGCCTCTCTGATTTTCGGAATCCACTTGTAGGCTTCGCCACCTTCGTTGGGATTCACAGGCACGCCCGTCCAAAGGGTGATGTCGTTGAGCTGGATAGAGTCATTATTGGCTCCACCATAAACCAGCGCACCCAGTTTGCCATTGCCTAATGGCAGTGACTCTTCGAAGGCGTATGCAGGTTTGTTGTACCACAACTTGTTGGGTTGCAACTCTTTACTTACTGTTGTTGCCTGGCAGTTCCACGTACTAGAGGCAGCTAACGCAATCGTAAAAAATATATGCTTCATAAAGATGGTATTGTTGGTTTTAAAATTCGATGCCCGGAAACGAAGTCGGAAGGTGATGCTCATTGGATGAGGCTATCCAAAAAAGGGGGAAGACTCTCGCTGAGTCTACCCCCAATATGTTCGTGTTAACTTTAAGCGTCGATATTGGCGTAAGTAGCATTCTGTTCGATGAACTCGCGGCGTGGTTCTACATCATCACCCATCAACATAGAGAAAATCTCATCAGCCTGGGCTGCGTTCTCGATAGTAACCTGCTTGAGCAAGCGTGTAGATGGGTCCATAGTCGTTTCCCAAAGCTGCTCTGGGTTCATCTCACCCAAACCTTTGTATCGCTGGGTGTGGATATTCTTGTCTTCTACTCCATCTCCATACTTGTCGATGAATGCCTGGCGCTGCTGCTCTGTATAGCAATACTCGCTTACCTTGCTGCGATAAGTACACTTGTAGAGTGGTGGGGTAGCGATATACAGATGGCCTTCTTCAATAACCTTTGGCATGAAACGATAGAAGAGTGTCATAATCAATGTGTCGATGTGAGAACCATCGACGTCGGCATCGGTCATGATGATAATCT